>JAESGR010000077.1_pt1 | contig 277379 bp, 246 predicted proteins | sample 9269771 | NCBI WGS metagenome assembly JAESGR01 (sample SAMN15739572, study PRJNA653492) | algae metagenome | isolation source: Chroococcus sp. CMT-3BRIN-NPC107 and co-occurring heterotrophs from well... | place: USA: Clark Mountains Wilderness, California | collected 2010-04-18
CCTCCCAGTCAGAGGCGAACGGGCGGCGCGCCGCGGGCGCAGCGGGGGCGTTGTCCTGCTGCGCCCGAACCCAGACCTCCTGCTCGCCGCCACGACGCCTCGCGAGCGCGCCCCTCGTGAGCAGGACGGGATCTACATAGAACAAAGCAGGAACATTGTCAAGCTTGGAGAGGCGAGCGCGTCGCTCCCGCGACCCGCAGGTCACCCCTGTCCCTGCGTCCTTCTCCCTCTCCCCGCCTCACGGGGAGAGGGAGTGTTGTGCTCCGCCGGGGTTCGCCTTATGGCGTTGGCGGCGCTCCGCCCCCATCTCGATGAGGCCCCGATGAAAGCCCGCGTGACCGTGACCCTGAAGACCGGCGTTCTCGATCCGCAGGGCAAGGCGATCGAAGGGGCGCTGCGATCCCTCGGGGTCGAGGGCGTCGCGAGCGTGCGCCAGGGCAAGGTGTTCGACGTCGAGCTCGACACCGCCGACCGGGCCCAGGCCGAGGCCACCCTGAAGGCGGCCTGCGAGCGGCTCCTCGCCAACACGGTCGTCGAGAACTACCGGGTCGAGATCGCGCCGTGAGGCGCGTCGGGCTCCGGATGGCCGGGCTCGGACCCGCCGGCACTTGGAGAGACAACGCATGAAAGCCGCCGTCATCGTCTTCCCCGGCTCGAACCGCGAGGGCGACGTCGTCAAGGCGCTGAGCGTCGCCGGCGCGAAGGTCGAGAAGGTCTGGCACGCCGAGACCGCGCTGCCGGCGGGCACCGACCTTGTCGTCCTGCCGGGCGGCTTCTCCTACGGCGACTATCTGCGCTGCGGGGCCATCGCGGGCCGCGCCGCCGTGATGGACGCGGTGCGGGCGCATGCGGGCCGCGGCGGCCTCGTGCTCGGCATCTGCAACGGCTTCCAGATCCTGTGCGAATCGGGGCTCCTGCCCGGCATCCTGATGCGCAACGCCAACCTGAAATTCATCTGCCACCGACAGACCCTGAAGGTGGAGCGCGCCGACACCGCCTTCACGAAGGCCTATCGGCCCGGCCAGGTCGTCGACGTGTGCGTGGCGCACGGCGAGGGCAACTACACCGCCGACGCCGACACGCTTGCCCGCATCGAGGGCGAGGGCCGGGTGGCGTTCCGCTACTGCGACGCTCAGGGCCATGTCACGGCGGACGCCAACCGCAACGGCTCCATGAACTCCATCGCCGGGATCTATTCGGAGAAGCTCAACGTGCTCGGGATGATGCCGCACCCGGAGAACCTGATCGACGACCTCGTCGGCGGGACGGACGGGCGCGGGCTGTTCGAGAGCCTGGTGGCGGCCTAGGTCCCTCTCCCCCGGAGGGAGAGGGACAGCCTGCCGGAGGCAGGCAGGGAGAGGGGGAGGTCATGCCACAGCATCGAGCGTCTCCGGAACATCGCGATTTCGCCAAGGGGCAGCGCCGGGCGTCGACGCACGGCGAAGAGATCGTCTGGGACATCGTCCGAGCCGGACGCCTGGGGCTGAAGTTCAAGCGCCAAGTCCCGTTCGGGCCCTATGTCGCCGATTTCTGGTGCGCGGAAGCGAAGCTGATCGTCGAGGTGGACGGGCGGACGCACGACGATCCCCTGCGCGTCTTGAAGGATGCGGATCGCGATCGCTGGTTCGCAAAGAACGACATTCGCATCCTGCGCCTGTCGAACGAGGATGTTGTTGGTTCGCCTGGCTGGGCGGAGGACAGGATCAGGGAGGCCGTGGCACTCGCGGCCCCCTCTCCCTGCGTTGCTGCGCAACGCTGTCCCTCTCCCTCCAGGGGAGAGGGACGATCATGAGGAACCACGTCGAGATCACCCCGGACCTCGTCAAGGAGCACGGCCTCAAGCCCGACGAGTACCAGCGCTTCGTCGACCTGATCGGGCGCACGCCGACGATCACCGAACTCGGGATCGTCTCGGCGATGTGGAACGAGCACTGCTCGTACAAGTCCTCGCGCATCCACCTGCGCACGCTGCCCACCAAAGCTCCCTGGGTGATCCAGGGGCCGGGCGAGAACGCCGGCGTCATCGACATCGGCGACGGGCTCGCCTGCGTGTTCAAGATGGAGAGCCACAACCATCCCTCGTTCATCGAGCCCTACCAGGGCGCGACCACCGGGGTCGGCGGCATCCTGCGCGACGTGTTCACCATGGGGGCGCGGCCGATCGCGGCGCTCAACGTCCTGCGCTTCGGCGAGCCCGACCACCCCAAGACCCGGCACCTCGTGTCGGGCGTCGTCGCCGGCATCGGGGGCTACGGCAATTCCTTCGGGGTCCCGACGGTGGGCGGCGGCATGGCCTTCCACCCGCGCTACAACGGCAACATCCTGGTCAACGCCATGGCGGTGGGCCTGGCGAAGACCGACGAGATCTTCTACGCGGCCGCCACGGGGGTCGGGAACCCGATCGTCTATCTCGGCTCCAAGACCGGCCGCGACGGCATCCACGGCGCCACCATGGCGTCGGCCGAGTTCGACGACGCCTCGGAGGAGAAGCGCCCGACCGTGCAGGTCGGCGACCCCTTCGCCGAGAAGCTCCTGCTGGAGGCCTGCCTCGAGCTGATGCAGTCGGGCGCCGTGATCGCGATCCAGGACATGGGCGCGGCGGGGCTGACCTGCTCGGCGGTCGAGATGGGCGCCAAGGGCGACCTCGGGGTCGAGCTGTGGCTGGAAAAGGTGCCCTGCCGCGAGGAGGGCATGACGGCCTACGAGATGATGCTCTCGGAGAGCCAGGAGCGCATGCTCATGGTGCTCAAGCCCGGCATGGAGGCGGAAGCGGAAGCCATCTTCCGCAAGTGGGGCCTCGATTTCGCGATCATCGGTCAGACCACCGACACGCTCCGCTTCGTCGTGAAGCACAACGGCGAGGTCATGGCCGACCTGCCCATCAAGGAGCTCGGCGACGAGGCGCCGGTCTACGACCGCCCTCACCTCGCCAACACCTACCAGCCGAAGGTCGCGCCGGAGAGCGTCACGGCCCCGGTCGCCAACGCGGAAGCCCTCAAGCGGCTCGTGGGTTCGCCCGACGGCTGCTCGAAGCGCTGGGTCTGGGAGCAGTACGACCACCTGATCCTCGGCAACACCGTGCAGGCGCCCGGCGGCGACGCCGCCATCGTGCGCGTGCTCGACGGGCCGAAGGGCCTCGCGCTCACCACCGACGTGACGCCGCGCTACTGCGAGGCCGACCCCGTGGAGGGCGGCAAGCAGGCGGTCGCGGAGGCCTGGCGCAACATCACGGCGGTGGGGGGCCTGCCGCTCGCGATCACCGACAACCTCAATTTCGGCAACCCGGAGCGGCCCGAGGTGATGGGCACGTTCGTGGGCTGCATCCGCGGCATCGGCGAGGCCTGCCGGGCGCTCGACTTCCCGGTCGTGTCCGGCAACGTCTCGCTCTACAACGAGACCAACGGCCAGGGCATCCTGCCCACCCCGACCATCGGCGGGGTCGGGATCCTCGACGACGTGACCGTGCACGCCTCGGTCCGCTTCAAGCGCGAGGGCGACGCGATCCTCCTCGTCGGAGCGACGGAGGGCTGGCTCGGCCAGTCGCTGTACTTGAGGGAGATCCTGGGCCGGGAGGAGGGCGCGCCGCCGCCGGTGGACTTGAGCGTCGAGCGCCGCAACGGCGATTTCGTGCGTCAGCTCATCCGCTCCCGCCAGGTCGATACGGTGCACGACTGCTCGGACGGCGGCATCGCCGTCGCGGTGGCCGAGATGGCGATGGCGGGCGGGATCGGAGCCGAGATCGGAGCGCCGGAGGACGTGCCCCTCCATGCCTTCCTGTTCGGCGAGGACCAGGGCCGCTACCTGCTCGCCGTCGATCCCGACCATGCCCCCGACATCCTCTACGAGGCGCAGGCGCTCGGGATCCCGGCCGCGGTGCTCGGGGTGACGGGCGGGGATTCGTTGATTCTGCCGGGCGGCGAGTCCATATCGGTGGCGGAGCTGAAGGCCGCCCACGAGGGCTGGCTGCCGGCCTACATGGCCGGCAAGGCCGCCTGAACCACGAAGGTGATCGACCGATGCCGATGGATGCCCGCGAGATCGAGAGCATGATCAGGGCCGCCCTGCCCGACGCCCAGGTCGAGATCAAGGACCTCGCCGGCGACGGCGACCACTACGCCGCGACCGTGACCTCGGCGGCCTTCAAGGGCAAGTCGCGGGTCCAGCAGCACCAGATGGTCTATTCCGCGCTCCAGGGCCGCATGGGCGGCGTGCTCCACGCCCTTGCGCTGACCACGAGCGCGCCGCAGGATTAGGCATCCGGACGGGAGACCCGCATGATGGATGGGGGAACTCTCTTCGAGACCGACATCGAGGCCTGGGCCGAGGTCCAGGTGGAGGCTCTGCGCCGCCTCGCCGCCACCCCGGGGCCATGGGCGAATGCCCTCGACTGGGACAACGTCATCGAGGAGATCGAGGACTTGGGTTCGGAGCGGCGGCGGGCGGCGGAGAGCCTGCTCGCAAACATCTTCGTGCATGCGCTCAAGATCGCGGCGGATCCGGACTCCCTTTCCGCCGAGCATTGGCGCCAGGAAGCCGACGCCTTTTCGAAGCAGTTGCGCGATATTCTGAAGCCTTCGATGCGCTCCCGGATCGATCTTGATCGGATCTGGCGCGGATCGTGCCGGCAGGCCGCCAACGTCCTTGAAGCCTTCGATCGGGCCTTGCCGGAGACCCCCTGGGCCTGTCCGTTTTCGTTCGACGACCTGCTGGGCGACGCGTTCGCCCCGGTTGCACGGGTGAAACGCTGTCTGGAGGGGGCGGATCGGCCGTGAGATCGCTCTACGACGAAGATATCCTGTTGTGGTCCAAGGAGCAGGCGGCCGCCCTCCGCATGATCGCAGGCTCGGGTGCCGCGCCGGCTGCCGATTGGGAGCGCCTCGCCGCCCTCGTCGAGGGCGTCGGCAGGTCGGCGCTCGCCCGTGTCGAGAGCGGACTCCGCCTGATGCTCGTCCAGGCCATCGCGGGTTATTGCGATCCGGATTCGCCGCTGCGCCACCTGCGCATCCAGCGGGCTTTCTCCGGACAGAGCGACGCCTTGAGCGACATGAGCCCCGGCATTCGTGAGGGTCTCGACCTCGACCGGCTGTGGCGGCAGGCCTTCGAGCAGGCCGTGACCGAAATTCCGAAGCGCCCGCTCGGCGTGCCGCCCGCGATCCCGCCGACATGCCCCTTCGCCCTGGACGAGCTCCTCGCCGAGGGCTTCACTTACGATCAGGCCGTCGAGCGGCTATATATTCTCCTGACCTCGTGGCGGCCGAAGGCCGAGAAGGATCCGAAAGCATGACCGACGCCCATACCAAGATCGACTCGGAAGTGAAGTCCAACGACGTGGTGCTCTTCATGAAGGGCACGCCGCAGTTCCCCATGTGCGGGTTCTCGGGCCAGGTCGTGCAGATCCTCAACTACCTCGGCGTGCCCTACAAGGGCGTGAACGTGCTCGAGGACGGGGACATCCGCCAGGGCATCAAGGACTATTCCAACTGGCCGACGATCCCGCAGCTCTACGTGAAGGGCGAGTTCGTCGGCGGCTGCGACATCACGCGGGAAATGTTTCAGGCGGGCGAATTGCAGCAGCTCTTCGCCGAGAAGGGCATCGCGGTGAAGCAGAGCGCCTGAGCGCCTCGACCCGCGATGGACGAAGATCAGGGGCGCTCCGGCGCCCCTTTCTTTTGTCGCATTTCCTCGATCGCGGCTTTTCCCCACACTCGCCGGCGCCGCGAAAAGAACCACGACGCGGCGCGTCTCCCGTGGGGTGGTGAGCCATGATCGAGCCGGCGTCGAACGTCGTCCCTTTCCGCAGCCGTCAACCGGCCGGGCCGAGCCGGCATCCGAAGAGCATCCTGGAGGCGGTCTATGCGGCCGGCTCCCTGACGCTGCGGGCCGACGACCTCGCGGTGAAGACCGCGGCCGTGATGCTCCAGGGGCTGGGTTTTCTCGTCATCGACGAAGTGCTCGCGGACGGGACCCTGCGGCCGCTGAAGCGCGGCGAGGCGCGCCGGGCCATGGACCGCCCCTGGCGCCTGTCGAAGCCGCCCTTCGCCGGCACCGTGGGCGTCCCGGATGCGGACGGCAGCTTCGCGAGGCCCTGACCGTTACGAGGGTCGGCCGAGCGCCGCCCGCACGAGCGCCAGCGCATCGGGGCTCGCCCATTCGGCCGGACCTTTGAGCACCGCGATCTCGCAGCCGGCGGGGTCCACGAGCAGGGTCGTGGGCAGACCCACCACGTGGCCGCTGCGCTGGAGCACCTGCAGCAGCTTGCCGCCCGGGTCGGCATAGTAGGCGAGCCGCCGGATGCCGTTCTCCTGCAGCCAGGCCTTCGGCTTGTCGGGGTTGCGGGTGTCGACGTTGATGGCCACCACCTCGAAGTCGGGCCCGCCGAGCTCGGCCTGCAGCTTGTCGAGGGCCGGCATCTCCTGGCGGCAGGGCACGCACCAGGTCGCCCAGAGATTCACGAGCACGGTGCGGCCCTTGAGATCCGCGAGCTGCATCGGCTGCCCCTCGGGGCCCGTGAAGGCGAGGGCCGGAACGGGCTTCGGAGCGGCGGAAGCCGAGACGGCCGCGACCTCGCCCCTGGCGAGCGGCGCCACCCGGCCGGAGGCGGCCTCGGCGGCACGGCACTCGGCCGGGGCACGGGAGCCCGCCTGCGTCGAGCCGTACCAGGCCGCGCCGGCGGCTCCGAGCGCGAGGGCCAAGAGGCAGCCCAGGACGGCAGGGCGGGGAAGGCGGCGGCGGGACGGCTCGGTCATGCGACCCATGTGGCGGCGAGGCGGTGCGGACTCAAGGCCGGCCCGGGCTCCTGCGACGCTCGGGCGTCGCGATCGCGCGCCGTTCCGCCCCTCGCGTCAGGCGCGGGTTGCCGTTATGGTGCCGCCGCGTCCGGAGCCATCGATGTCCCCTCGCCTGCCCCCCGTGTCCATCGCCTTCGCGGCAGCCCTCGCGGTCATGACCCTTCAGGGCTGCGGCCGGCGCGGAGCGCTCGAGAGCCCGGTCGCGGCGCCGGCCCCGGCCGGGAACGCATCGGTCGTGGCGACGCCGGTCGGAACCGCCCGGCCGAAGCGCGCCGACGAGCCCGTCCGGCCGAACCGTCCCTTCGTCCTCGACCCGCTGCTTTAGGGTCCCATCCCCCACCGGGCCGCTCCCGGCCCGACCGATCCGAGCCCATGCACCATTTTTCGTACCGCGCCGGCGTCATGCATGCCGAGGACGTCGACCTCCGCACCCTGGCGGACGCGGTCGGCACGCCGTTCTACTGCTATTCCTCGGCGACCTTCGAGCGCCATTACCGGGTCTTCGCCGAGGCCTTCGCGGACCGCGACGCGCTCGTCTGCTACGCCATGAAGGCGAACGCGAACCAGGCTGTGCTGCGGACGCTCGGCAATCTCGGCGCCGGCATGGACATCGTCTCCGAGGGCGAATTGCGCCGCGCGCTCGCGGCCGGCGTGCCAGGCGAACGGATCGTGTTCTCGGGCGTCGGCAAGACGAGACCCGAAATGGCCGTCGCGCTCGAGTCCGGCATCCTGTGCTTCAACGTCGAATCCGAGCCCGAGCTCGAGGCGCTCGCCGAAGTCGCCCGCTCCAAGGGCACCCGCGCGCCGGTGTCGATCCGGGTCAACCCGGACGTGGACGCCAGGACCCACCGCAAGATCTCGACCGGCCGCTCGGAAAACAAGTTCGGCATCCCGATCTCCCGCGCCCGGGAGGTCTATGCCCACGCCGCCGCCCTGGAGGGCCTCGAGGTCACCGGCGTCGACATGCATATCGGCAGCCAGATCACCGACCTCGAGCCCTTCGACAACGCCACCGCGCTCCTCGCCGAACTCGCCCGCGACCTCATGGGCGCCGGCCACCGGCTCCACCACATCGACCTCGGCGGCGGGCTCGGCATCCCCTACCGGGACGACAACGAGCCGCCGCCGGACCCCGCTTCCTACGCCGCGATCATCAAGCGGCACACCGGGGATCTCGGACTCAAGCTGGTGTTCGAGATGGGGCGGCTCATCGCCGGCAATGCGGGCGTGCTCGTCACCCAGGTGGTCTACGTCAAGGAGGGCGAGGGCAAGACCTTCGTGATCGTCGACGCGGCCATGAACGACCTCATCCGCCCGACCCTCTACGACGCCCACCATGAGATCCGCCCCGTCGCGGCTCCGGGCCCGGAGGCCGGCCGCATCACCGCCGACATCGTCGGGCCCGTCTGCGAAAGCGGCGACTACCTGGCGCAGAGCCGCGAGATGCCGGCGGTGCGGCCGGGCGACCTCCTCGCCGTGATGACGGCCGGGGCCTACGGGGCCGTGCAGGCCAACACCTACAACACGCGCCTCCTGGTCCCGGAGGTCATGGTGCGGGGGGCCGAGCACGCGGTGGTGCGCCCGCGCCCCACCTACGACGACCTCATCGGCCTCGACCGGGTGCCGGCCTGGCTCTGATCCGGGCGGTCCATTCCGGTCCGTTCCGGCCCATTGCGGTCCCAGCCGGACCGGCTTCGGTCCGCCGATCGCGGATTTTCGCCGCGACCGCGCCGGGCCCGGCGCCTCTCACGATTCTGTGCCCTTTTGACCGCTGGTCAGGGCCCCGGCCCGTGCTACGTTAGGGGGTGGGGCGCGTAATCGGCGGGACACCGCCAGTGGGAGTCTGCGCATGAGCGAGAGCCCGGGTCCGGCGTCGCCCGCTCCGAAGCCTGAACGAAGCGCCCTGCACCTGCGGCTCGACCGCCTGGTGAGCCGCGCGCGCTGGACGCTCCTGTGGGAGCGCGCCTGGCCGCGCCTCTGGTTCCCGCTCGCGATCCTGCTCCTGTTCCTCACCGTGTCCTGGCTCGGCCTGTGGGTCGACGCCGCGCCGCTCATGCGCACCATGGGCATGGGCCTGTTCACGGCGGCCTTCATCCTGTCGCTGTGGCCGCTCACGCGCCTGCGCCTGCCCGGCCGCACCAGCGCCCTCGACCGCCTCGACCGCGACACCGGCCTGCCGCACGGCCCGGCGCGCGCCCTCGACGACACCCTCGCGCTCGGCCAGGCCGATGCCGGCACCCGGGCCCTGTGGGACCTGCACCGCCGCCGCTCCGAGGCCGCGATCGCGAAGCTGAAGGTCACGGCCCCCCATCCCGACATGCCGCGGCGCGACCGCTTCGCGGTGCGGGCCGCCACCGTGCTCGCCATGGTGGCGAGCGCCTTCGTGGCCGGGCCGGAGCTGGGCTCGCGGCTCACCGCCGCCTTCGACTGGCGCGAGCCGCAGCCGGCGGCGCCGAACTTCCGGGTCGACGGCTGGATCGACCCGCCGCTCTACACCCGCACCCCGCCGCTGATGATCGACCTCGCGGGCGGCGAGCAGCGCCTGCGCGCGCCGGTGCGCTCGACCGTGGTGATCCGGGTCGCGGGCGAAGGCGACGTCACCATCACGCCGGGGCCGGGCCTCGCCGCCCAGCCCGCGCCCGACAACCAGGCCCAGCGCGCGGGCCTGCGCGAGCAGCGCTTCACCCTCGAGGGCGACGGGGAGCTCTCCGTGAAGACGGGGATCGCCAGCGGCGTGCGCCTGAAGGTCGAGGCCATCCCCGACAAGGCGCCCGAGATCGCCTGGGTGAGCCCGCCCGAGGTGAACCAGCGCGGCTCCTTCACGCTCACCTACCGCGGCAAGGACGATTACGGCATCACGGCCGCCGAGGGCACCGTCGAGAAGGGCGAGGCCCTCACGGGCAAGCGCACCCTGGTGCCGGCCCCGACCCTGCCGATCGCGATCCCCGACACCTCGTCCGAGGACGCCGAGACCAAGGCGCCCGTGGACCTCACCAACCATCCCTGGGCGGGCGCGCGGGTGAAGCTGACGCTGAGCGCGAAGGACGATGCCGGGCAGGAGGGGCGCAGCCCCACCATCGACTTCACCCTGCCGCAGCGGCCCTTCACCAAGCCGCTCGCCAAGTCGCTCGTGGAGCAGCGCCGCAAGCTGGTGCTCGATCCGGACGACCGCCGGCGGGTGCAGGTCGCCCTCGACGCGCTCCTGATCGCGCCCGAGACCTTCACCAAGCAATGGGGCGTGTTCATGGGCCTGCGCACCGCCTCCGAGCGGCTGCGCCGGGCCAAGGGCGATCCCGAGCTCGTCGAGGTGGCGGACTGGCTCTGGACCATGGCGGTCCAGATCGAGGACGGCGACCTGTCCGACGCCGAGCGCGAGCTGCGCGCCGCGCAGGACCGCCTGCGCGAGGCCATGGACCGCAACGCCAGCCCGGACGAGATCCAGCGCCTGATGAACGAGCTGCGCCAGGCGATGGACAAGTTCCTGCGCGAGTTCGCGGAGCGGATGCAGCGCGAGCAGCAGCAGCAGGGCGAGAACAACCAGAATTCGCAGCAGCCGCAGCGGACGATCACCCAGAACGATCTCAACCGCATGATGCAGGACATGGAGCAGGCCCTGCGGCGCGGCGACATGGCCGAGGCGCAGCGCCTGCTCGAAGAGCTGCGCAACATCATGGAGAACCTCCAGACCGCGCAGCGCAACAACCGCATGTCGGATCCCATGGCGCGCGAGATGCAGCGCTCCATGGAGGATCTCGAAGCCATGGCCCGCGAGCAGCAGCAACTGCGCGACGAGACCTTCCGCGACGGCCAGCAGCGCCGGATGCAGCAGGGCCAGCGCGGACAGCGCCAGCAGCAGGGTCAGCGCGGCCAGCAGGGCCAGCGCGGGCAACGCGGCCAGCAGGGTCAGCAGGGCGAACAGGGCGAAGGCGAGGAGCAGGCCGAGAACGGCCAGCAGGGCCAACAAGGCCAGGGCCAGGGTCAGGGTCTGAGCCAGCGCCAGCAGGCCCTGCGCCAGCGGCTGCAGGAGTTGCAGCGGCGCATGCGCGGCATGGGCATGCAGGGCGAGCAGGGTCTCGGCGACGCCTCGCAGGCGATGCGCGACGCGGAAGGCGCGCTCGGCCAGGGCCAGGACGGGCCCGCGGTGGACGCCCAGGGCCGGGCGCTCGAAGGCTTGCAGCGCGGCATGCAGGGCATGGCCCAGCAGATGCAGCAGATGATGCAGCCCGGCGACGGCAACGAGCAGGCCGGCGACCAGCCGGGCCAGGGGGACCCGCAGGGGCGCGGCCAGGCCTCGCAGCGCGACACCGATCCGCTCGGGCGCCCGACGCGCAGCCGCGATTTCCAGGACAACAGCCGCGTGCAGGTGCCGCGGGCCGGGGAATCGCCGAGCCAGCGGGCGCAGCGGATCCTGGAGGAGCTGCGGCGCAAGCTCGGCGAGGCCACCCGTCCGCGCGAAGAGCTCGAATACTTCGAGCGCCTGCTGCGGCCGCGCTGATCCCGCTCGCGGCGGTCCGGCCCTCGCGCCCCGGGCGGGGCGCAGGGCCCCGGCGGCCGACGTCGGCGTCGCACCGGCTTGCGCGGTCGAGGAGGGGACGCCACGTTCCCTCCCGTCGCCTTCCTCGAAAGCTCTTCCATGAACTCCGTCGTCGATGCCCTGGTCCCGCTCGCCGTGGCCGCCGTGGCGATCGTGCTCCTCATGGGCCTCGTCAACATGATGCGGGGCGGTACCGCGAGCCGCGCGCAGCACCTCATGCGGCTTCGCGTGCTGCTCCAGTTCGTCGCCATCGTGGTCATCATGGGCGTGATCTGGTGGCGCGCCGTCTAGAGCGCCTTACCGACGCCTGCGGTCGATCCGTCGCGAGGCGTCCTCTCGGAGCTTCGAGCCGTGCGGATCCGCCTGACGCGGAAAGGCTCCCGGGCGCGATCCTGACACGATGCAGGTCGTCCGGACGGGAGCACCCGAAGCGTCGGTGACCGAGACGGCGTGATCGCTTCAGGGCGATGCCGTCTCGGCCTCGGCTCCGCCGCGCAGCCTTCGGGATCCGGACGCGGCCATCCCGCCCTCCGCGGCCGCGCCACCGGGGCCGCCGTGGAGCGGCTATGTCGCACCGCCCGCGCGAACCCCGTGCCCCAAGCCGTTGCCGAACCGGCGAAATTTCCTGTGGACAGGGCGGCTCCGCTCCGCCCGGCGCGGCTCTCCCGGCGGCTCGGCCGCGGGCCGCGGTCCGGCCGCATTCTTGCGCGGTCCCTGGAAGCCGCCTATGACTCCCGTGGTTAACGAACGCCTAAGCTCAAAAACAACAAGAGGGCTCTCCCCATGCGTGGCATCGCGATCGTCGGCACCGGCCTCTGCCTCGGCCTGGCGGCGATCCCCGATGCGCGCGCGGCCGACGCGACACCGGCGCCGCAGGTGCGGCTCCCGGATCCGGTGATCCCGGGCCGGCCCAACCTGGTCTCCGAGTTCCGCATCGGCGGCTCGGCGCAGGAGCCCGGCGGGCCGGAGGAAGGCTCCGCCAACATCACGGGCGAGATCCTCTTCGCCAAGCCCTTCACGGCGGCCGACCTCTTCACGAGCTACTTCATCCCGCGCCCCCATCTGGGCGGCAGCGTCAACCTGCGCGGCGACACCAGCTTCGCCTATGCGGGGCTGACCTGGACCTACGACCTCACCTCCTGGCTCTTCGTCGAGGGCTCGTTCGGGGGCGCCGTCCACACCGGCAACACCGAATCCTCGAAGGGACGCGTCGGCCTCAACGAGAACGCGCTGGGCTGCTCGCCCCTGTTCCGCGAGTCCGGCTCGGTCGGCGTGCGCCTGTCCACGAACTGGAGCCTGATCGCGACGATCGAGCACATGTCGAATGCGGGCCTCTGCGCCCAGAACCGCGGCCTCACCAATGTGGGCGCGCGCGTCGGCTACACGTTCTGACGCCCCGGCCGGGAGCGCCGCGCTTCCCGCCCCTCTCCTCCCCCTCCCCTCGCGTCCCGAAGGTGCCCCCATGGTGGCTCTGAACCGCATCTACACGCGCACCGGCGACCAGGGCACCACGGGCCTCGCGAGCGGCGAGCGCCGGCCCAAATACGACCTGCGGATCGAGGCCTACGGCACGGTGGACGAGACCAATGCCTGCATCGGCCTCGCCCGGCTGCACACGTCCGGCCACAAGGTCGACCCGATGCTGGGCCGGATCCAGAACGACCTCTTCGATCTCGGCGCCGACCTCGCGACGCCGGACACCGGCAAGCCGCTGAAATACGAGCCCCTGCGGATCGTCGAGGCGCAGGTCGATCGGCTCGAGGCCGAGATCGACGCGCTCAACGGGGCGCTCGCGCCGCTGCGCTCCTTCGTGCTCCCCGGCGGCACCCCGGCGGCGGCCGCCCTCCACCTCGCCCGCACGGTGTGCCGGCGTGCCGAGCGCCTGACCGTGGAGCTCGCCGCGAAGCCCGACGAGGCCGTATCGCCGGCCTGCGTCAAGTACCTCAACCGCCTGTCCGATTTCCTCTTCGTCGCCGCCCGCGTCGTCAACGACGACGGTGCGCGCGACGTGCTCTGGGTGCCGGGGCAGAACCGGTAGCCGCGCATCCCTCCCTCCTCTGCGGGGGAGGGTGGCCTCAAGCTCCGTGCCTCCGGATACAGCGCGTCTCCCTCCCCCCGCTTGCGGCGGGGAGGGATCAAGGGTGGGGGGCGGTGCCGCTTCCCGAGTACAGGGCGGCGGGCAGGTTCGGAGAAATCGCGATCGTCCCCGGCACCCCCCACCCCTACCCCTCCCCGCCGCAAGCGGGGGTACGGAAGCGGGCCTCGTGCACGGCTCGTGCGTCCGCCCCACCTTCCCTTCGCGAGGGATGAGCCTGCGCCCCTGCGCAACCGGCGCGCGGCTTCCTACATAGCGGGAGAACGTGCAGGAGACCCCCATGGCGACCGGACCTGGATACAACAACCCCACCTATCGGCCGCCCCACGGCCTGATCGACCCGCGCGCCACCGAGGGCGTGCTGGGGCGCCGGCTCATGGGCTATCTGGTCGATCTCGTGGTCATCATGATCCTGACCGCCCTGCTCTCGGTCGTGATCGGCGTTCTCGGCGTCATCACCTTCGGTCTCGCCTGGATGCTCTTCGGCCTCCTGCCCCTGACCGCGATCGTCTACAACGCAGTCACCGTCGGAGGAGCCTCCCAGGCCACGATCGGGATGCGGATGGCCGGGGTCCGGGTGGTCGACGGGGTCACGGGCGGGCGCGTCTCGATGCTGCAGGCGGCCGTGCACGCGCTCCTGTTCTACGTCGCGGTCTCGACCGCGGTGCTGCTCGCCGTCGACATCCTGATCGGCGTCGGCCGCAGCGACCGGCGCCTCGGCCACGACCTCCTCAGCGGCCTCGCCCTCGTCCGCACCGGGTGAGGCGCGCCGCGCAGGGTCGCGGGCCGGGCCGCTGCGTCGCCGCCCGCCTGCCCTCTTGCGGTCATCGTCGTCGGGCGTGATGCAGGGGCCGGGCCGCCGGCATTCGGTCGCAGTTTTCCTGTGCCGCAAAACTTGCGGAATGCTGGACGGCCATGGCACCAATGCTATCGTCGGGCGTTGAATCAGCGCCCTCCGGGTCCATGATCCGTCCGACCGTTCCCCCTTCGAGGCCTGCCCGAGCGTGACGAGCCAGCCGCGCGACGCCCCGCAATTCTATCTCACCTCGCCCTCCCTCTGCCCGTATCTCCCGGGCAAGGAGGAGCGGAAGGTGTTCACCCACATCATCGGCAGGCGCGCGCGCGACCTCAACGAGCTCCTGACGCAAGGGGGCTTCCGCCGCTCGCAGACCATCGCCTACCGGCCGGCCTGCGAGACCTGCCGGGCCTGCGTCTCGGTGCGGGTGCTGGTCGACGAGTTCCGGCCCTCCGGCAACATGCGCCGGGTGCTGCGCGACAACGCCGACATCGTCGGCACCGCGACGCCGAACCGACCGAGCTCCGACCAGTATTCCCTGTTCCGGCGCTACCTCGACGCCCGCCACCGCGACGGCGGCATGGCCGACATGACCGTGCTCGACTACTCGATGATGATCGAGGACAGCCATGTCGACACCAAGGTGGTGGAGTACCGCCGCCGCGGCATCGACACCGGCATCACCGGCCGCGGCGAGGGCGACCTGATCGCGGTCAGCCTCACCGACGAGATGAGCGACGGGCTCTCGATGGTCTATTCGTTCTTCGATCCGGAAGGGGCGGACCGCTCGCTCGGCACCTTCATGATCCTCGACCACATCGCCCGCGCGAAGGCCATGGGCCTGCCGTATCTCTATCTCGGCTACTGGGTCGAGGGCTCGAAGAAGATGGACTACAAGGCCCGCTTCCTGCCCCAGGAGCGCCTGATGCCGGCCGGCTGGGCGCGGGTGGATTAGGGACCCCTTTCCCTCTCCCCTCTGCGGGAGAGGGTGGCCCCGCGAAGCGGGGTCGGGAGAGGGGCTGTTCGACGTCGAGCACAGCGACGCAGGATCGAGCACCTCCCTCCCCTCAGGGGAGGGCGACGCGGCGCAGCCGCACGGGGTGGGGTGTTCGCCGAAGGCGAGTTCCAGGCCCAGCATCGCAGGATGCGCTTCGCGCAACACCCTACCCGCCGCCCTTCGGGCGCCACTCTCCCCTGAGGGGAGGGAGAAGGATGCGGCATCACCGTGGCTCGCGAGGACCGCCCCTCTCCCGGCTCGCTGACGCTCGCCACCCTCCCCCGCAGAGGGGGGAGGGACAGGGATGCGCTACCCGAACCTGTTCGATTTCGGGAAGCCCTTCGGGGGCAGGCGGCCGGCCTCGGCGCGGTTGGAGATCCAGTCGCGCAGGTCCTCCTTGGCGACCGTCCAGGTGCGGCCCGAGGTATCCTTCCAGGTCAGGCCGTCCTTCATCGCGAAGACCTTGGCGTCCGAGACGCCGCCGTCCTTGTAGCGCTGCAGGCGCACGCCCTTGCCGCGGGTCATCTCGGCGACCTGGTTCTTGGGGAAGACCAGGAGCTTGCGGTTCTCGCCGATGACCGCGACGTGGGTGCCTTCGGCTTCCGTGCAGACCACGCATTGCGCCGGCGCGTCGAGGGTGAGGACGCCCTTGCCCTTGCGGGTGTTGGCGATCGTCTCGTCGGTCGGCACGATGAAGCCGCGCCCGTCGTGCGAGACCACGAGCAGCCGCTTGCCCGGCCGGTGCGGGAAGGCCGCGATGAAGTCGGCGCCCTCCTCCAGATCGACCATGAGCCGGATCGGGTCGCCGAAGCCGCGCCCGCCCGGGAGCTTCGAGGCCTCCAGCGTGTAGAAGCGCCCGTTCGTGGCCACCACGATGATCTTCGAGGTGGTCTCGGCGAAGAACGCGGTCTTCATCCGGTCGTCGCCCTTGAAGACGACGCCGGAGAGGTCCTCCACGTGCCCCTTCATGGCGCGGATCCAGCCGCGCTCCGACACGATGACCGTGATGGGCTCGCGCTCGATCATGGCCGCCGCGAAGTCGATGTCGGAGGTGTCGGGCGCCTCCGCGAAGGCGGTGCGGCGCTTTCCCAAGGTCGTGTCGGGCCCGAACGCCTTGCGGACCTCGCGGATCTCCGCCGCGACGGTCTTCCATTGCAGCTTCTCGGAATCGAGCAGGGCCTCGATCTTCGATTTCTCGGCGGTGAGCTCGCGCTGCTCGCGCTTGAGCTCCATCTCCTCGAGGCGCCGCAGCGACCTGAGGCGGGTGTCGAGGATCGCGTTCGCCTGCACCTCGGTGAGCTTGAAGAAGCGCATCAGCTCCTGCTTCGGCTCGTCCTCCTCGCGGATGATCTTGATCACCCGGTCGAGGTCGAGATAGACGATGAGGAGGCCCCCTAAGATTTCCAAACGCCGGTCGATCACGCCGAGGCGGTGGCGCGAGCGGCGCACCAGCACCTCGCGGCGGTGGTTGATCCACTCGCGCAGGCACTCGGCGAGGCCGAGCACCTTCGGGACCTTGCCGCCGGCGAGCACGTTCATGTTGACCGGGAAGCGGCTCTCGAGCTCGGTCAGCCGGAAGAGCGACTCCATCAGGATCACGGGATCGACCGTGCGGGCGCGCGGCTCCAGCACCACGCGCACGTCCTCGGCGGATTCATCGCGCACGTCGGCCAGCAGCGGCAGCTTCTTCTCTTGCAGCAGCTCCGCGATCTTCTCGATCAGGCGCGATTTCGGCACGCCGTAGGGGATCTCGGTGACGACGATGTTCCAGGTGCCGCGGCCGGTGTCCTCCTTCTTCCAGCGCGCGCGCGTCCGGAAGGAGCCGCGGCCGGTGCGGTAGGTCTCCGCGATGCTCTCCGGCGTGTCGACCACGATGCCGCCGGTCGGGAAGTCCGGGCCCGGCACGAAGGTGAGGAGCTGGTCCGAGGTCGCCTTCGGGTGGCTGATCAGGTAGAGCGCCGCGTCGCACAACTCCGCCGCGTTGTGGGGCGGGATCGAGGTCGCCATGCCGACCGCGATGCCCTGCGAGCCGTTGGCGAGCAGGTTCGGGAAGGCGGCGGGCAGCACCGCGGGTTCGTCGGTGGTGCCGTCGTAGTTGGGGCGGAAATCGACCGCGTCCTCGTTGATGCCGTCGAGGAGCAGGCGCGCCACGTCGGTCATGCGCGCTTCGGTGTAGCGGTGGGCGGCGGCCGAGTCGCCGTCGATGTTGCCGAAATTGCCCTGGCCGTCGACGAGCGGATAGCGCGAGGCGAAGTCCTGCGCGAGGCGCACCATGGCGTCGTAGATCGCCTGGTCGCCGTGCGGGTGGAACGAGCCCATCACGTCGCCCACCACCTTGGCGGACTTCTTGAACGGCCCGCCCGGGTTGAGGCGCAGCAGGTTCATGCCGTGCAGGATGCGCCGGTGCACGGGCTTGAGGCCGTCGCGGGCGTCGGGCAGGGCCCGGTGCATGATGGTCGAGAGGGCGTAGGCGAGATAGCGCTCTTCCAGCGCGTCGCGCAGCTCGATGGTCTCGATGCCCTCGCCGGACGGCGGATTGACGGGCTTGCCCATGCGGAGAGATCCCCCTTGAAAACACGAATCGTTCGACTGCCGAGCAGGAGAACATAACGGAAACATCGGCGGCGTCCCATGCGACGAGACGCGCCGTCCGTGGCCTTACCACGCTTTGGTGAGAGGTCCCTTACCCGGGACACCCGTCGGATGCGGCCTCCGGCTCCCTATTCCGCCGTGGTCAGAGCGACGAGGCACCTCCGCTCCTCTCCGCCCCTCCCCTACTCCGCCGTGGCCAGAGCGATGAGGCGGGCGCGCTCCTCCGGGGCCGTGACGCCGCGCGGCTCGAACACGTGCTGGCGCAGGAAGGTGCCCGTGAGCGCGAAGCCCGCCCGCACGTCCTCGGGGCTCGGCCGGTTGGCGGTGGAGCGGCCGGTGAGGAAGCCGGGCAGCGGCAGGAGCCGGTCGCGGTAGGGCGCGCCGGCCTCGGCCGAGACCGCGCGCCCGCTCTTCGGCGACACGTACACGAGGTCGTCCCGGGTCCCGGTGGCGGCGCAGGAGGTGAGGTCGAGGCCGAAGCCGAGTTCGGCCAGGATCGCGAGTTCGAAGCGCACGAACAGGGCCGGCGCGAGGTCGCGGTCGTCGAGGTTGTCCACGAGTACGGTCAGGGTCTCGTAGAGGGCCGGGTGCGGATCGCGCTCGGGCAGGCAGCGCAGGAGCGCCGCCACGGTCGCGAGCCCGTAGAGGGCGAGCGGCGAGGCGATGAAGCGCGCGGCGCGCATGTTGTCGCCCTCGACCTGGAACGAGCCGAGGTGCTCGTCGAGCCGGGCGCGCCAGACCGCGTGCACGGTGTTGCCCGGTTGCAGCACCGGCTGCTGTTTTCGCGAGCGCCCGCCATGCACGAGGCCGAGATGGCGCCCGTGCTCGCGGGTCATCAGTTCGAGGATGACGCTCGACTCGCCGTGCCGGCGCGCGCCCAGCACCACGCCGTCGTCCGCCCATTGCATGAGGGAAATCCCTTCCTCGTCCGCCCGATCCCGGGCCCGCCGCGCTTTTCCGGCCCGAAACGGGCGCCTTCGGAGCCGATGCGGCGCGCCTGCGCCGCACAAGACCATAATCCTCAGATAAGCATCCCTGTGCCCTGTCGCCACCCTCGCGCGGCACCCTGACGCTGCGGAAATTCTCCTTAGGTCGTAAGGATTCCAGCTCGGCTGTTAACTTATCAATAAGGAACGTGACCCGAGCATCGGGCACGGGGCGGAACACCGCCCAAATCCGCGGGGGCTTCCATGATCGGTCGCGTGCGGACCGTGCTTTTCGTCGTGGCCGGAATGGTGGCGCCCGCGCAGGCGTCGCCCACCATGATCAACACCGCAGACGCCCCGCCGCTGGCGGCCTGGTCCGACCTGTGCCGCGCGAGCCCGGCGGAATGCGCCTTCGACAGGGCCCAGCCCGAGACGGTCGCGGGCACGCCCGAGACCCTCGAGCTGATCCGCGCCGTCAACGGTTACGTCAACCGGACCGTGAGCCCGATCACCGACCCCGAGTACCGCGGCGTCGCGGACCGCTGGGAATACCCGACGGAAGGCCTCGGGGATTGCGAGGACTACCAGCTTCTCAAGCGCAAGCTCCTGATCGAAGCCGGCCTGCCGAAGCGCGCCCTCCTGATGACCGTGGTGATCAACCGGCAGGGCGAGGGCCATGCGGTGCTGACCGTGCGCACCGACCGCGAGGACCTCGTCCTCGACAACCAGACCAACGAGGTCCTGCGCTGGGACCGCACCGGCTACGAGTTCATCAAGCGCGAGGCCCTGACCCGCACGGGCTGGGCCTACGTCCAGCCAGGCCCGGAAGCCGCCGTGGTGACGGCGGCGGCGGGAAAATGACCTGCCTCCCCCTCTCCCCCTGAGGGAGAGGGTGGCCCCTGCGTGAGCAGGGGTCGGGAGAGGGGGAGGGCCACCCTCAGTGAAAGCAGAAGAGATCGCTTCGCGAGCGTCGCTGCCGCGACGCACCCCCTCTCCCGACCCTCGCTGACGGGAGGGCCACCCTCCCCCTCGAGGGGGGAGGGAATGCTGCGGGTTCCCCTATCCGCCCCTCGGAAACTCCAGCCCCATCTCGCGGTAGCGCTCCGGGTCGTCGCCCCAGTTCTCGCGCACCTTCACGAACAGGAAGAGGTGCACCGGGGCCTCGGCGATCTCGGCGATCTCGCGCCGGGCCGCCTGGCCGATGGCCTTGATGGTCTGGCCGCCCTTGCCGAGCACGATCTTGCGCTGGCTCTCGCGCTCCACGAACACGGTCTGCTCGATCCGCACCGAACCGTCGGGACGGGGCTGCCACTGGTCGGTCTCGACGGTGGACTGGTACGGCAGTTCCTCGTGCAGGCGCTCGTAGATCTTCTCCCGGGTGATCTCGGCCGCGAGCATGCGCAGGGGCGCGTCGGAGATCTGGTCCTCCGGGTAAAGCCAGGGCCCCTCCGGCATCATGTCCGCCAAGGTCCGCTTCAGGTCGTCGACGCCGTCGCCCTTGAGGGCCGAGACCATGAAGGTGTGGGCGAAGGGGACGAGTTCGTTGAGCTTCGCGGCCAGTTCGAGAAGCCGGGAGCGCTCGATCAGGTCGATCTTGTTGAGGATCAGGATCTTGGGCCGGCGCAGGTCCGGGAGCCGGGCGACGATCGCCTCGCCCTCCTCGTCCAGCCCCTTGCGGGCATCGAGCAGGAGGCAGATCGCGTCCGCGTCGGCGGCGCCGCCCCAGGCGGAGGTCACCATGGCGCGGTCGAGGCGGCGCTTCGGCCGGAAGATGCCGGGGGTGTCCACGAACACGATCTGGGCCGCGCCCTCGATCGCGATGCCGCGCACGAGCGCCCGGGTGGTCTGGACCTTGTGGGAGACGATCGAGACCTTGGAGCCCACGAGCGCGTTCAGGAGCGTCGACTTGCCGGCGTTCGGGGCGCCGATCAGGGCCACGAACCCGGCCCGGGTCGCGACCCGACCCTCGCCCGCATCGGGCGGGGTGCCGGCCCCGGGCGCCGGCGCCCTCTCGTCCCCGCTGTCCGGGTGCGGCCCGCTTTCCCCGCCGTCGGTAGGGTCGATCTCAGGATCCGGCATGCTCGTTCTCCGTCCAGACGCCCTCGCGGAGGAGAAGGCTTCGCGCGGCGTCCTGTTCCGCGGACCGCTTCGAGGCGCCCGCGCCGATCCCCCGCTCCAGGCCCTCGACATTCGCGGAAACGCGGAATTTCGGGGCGTGGTCGGGGCCGACCTGCTCGATCACCGTATAGACCGGGGCGGCGAGCCCGCGCCCCTGCGCCCATTCCTGCAGGGCCGTCTTGGCGTCCCTCAGGGGGCGGCGGGGGGCGGCGAGGTGCTCCGCGAAGGCGCGGTCGACGAGCGCCCGCGCCTCGCCGTAGCCGCCGTCGAGGAACACCGCGCCGATGATGGCCTCGCAGGCATCCGCCAGGATCGCGGCGTTGCGCCGCCCGCCGGTATGGACCTCGCCCGCGCCGAGGCGCAGGAACGGCCCCACGTCCCAGGCGAGCGCCACCTCCGCGCAGCTCTCCCTGCGGACGAGCTCGGCGAAGCGGCGGGAGAGCTCGCCCTCGGCGGCACCGGGATACGCGATGTAGAGCATCTCGGCGACCGCGAGGCCGAGCACCCGGTCGCCGAGGAATTCCAGGCGCTGGTAGCTCACGCCCTGTCCGGCGCCGGGCGCGCTCACATGGGTGAGCGCGAGCGCGAGGAGGTCGCGGTCGCGGAAGCGGTAGCCGAGGCGCTCCTCGAGGGCTCCCGTGTCGGGCTTCCGGCGCGCCACGGTGCGCGCCTCTAGCGGATCGGCTGGAACATGCGCGTCCAGCGCACGGTCCAGGGCCATTCCCAGATCTTCCAGGCGGAGGCGTCCTCGTCGATCGAGAAGAAGATGATCTCGGCGCGGCCGACGAAGTTCTCGAACGGAACCGGGCCGACGCTCGCCTCGTCGCGGGAATCGGTCGAGTTGTCCCGGTTGTCGCCCATCATGAAGAAGTGGCCGGCCGGCACGGTGTAGACGTTGGTGTTGTCCCAGTAGCCGCGGTCGCCGTCGCGCTCGATGACGAAGTGGGCGGTGCCGTCCGGCAGGGTCTCGCGGTACATCGGCACGCCCTGCGGCCGGCCGAACGGGTCCGTGGTCTGGTAGTCGCCGACGCGCTCGCGCTGCACGGCCTTGCCGTTGATGTGGAGCACCCCGGCCACGACCTGGATCCGGTCGCCGGGCAGGCCGATCACCCGCTTGATGTAGTCGGTGGAATTGTCCTTCGGGAGCTTGAACACCGCGATGTCGCCGCGTTTCGGCTCCGAGCCCCAGACGCGGCCCGAGAACAGGGGCGGGCTGAACGGCATGGAGTGCTTGGAATAGCCGTAGGAGTACTTCGAGACGAAGAGGTAGTCGCCGATCAGGAGCGTCGGGATGAGCGAACCGGACGGGATGTTGAAGGGCTGGAACAGCAGCGTGCGGACCACCACGGCGATCAGGAGCGCCTGGCCGACGACCTTGATGGTCTCACCGAGGCTGCCCTCGTCCTTCTTGGCGGTATCGGTCACGTGCGCATGATCCATGTCACAGAGGTCCAGGTGGCCGGCGTCTCGTCCGGAGGCCGCGGTTTTCCGGCCGCGCGGGTCTAGCCCAAGGGCCGCCCCGCCGCAACGCGGCGGCGTCGCGTGGCCGATATGGGGATTTTTCGGGTCGCGGCCAAGCCGGCCTCAAGCCCGCACCGGCAGCGCTTCGATGATCACGAAGGCCTGGGCGATCGGCACGTCGTCGGTGAGCGAGACGTGGAGATGGGCCTCGTGGCCCTCCGGGGTCATCGCACGCAGGCGCTCGAGCGCCCCGCCGGTGAGCCGCATCGTGGGCTTGCCGCCGGGGAGGTTCACGACCTCCATGTCGCGCCAGAACACGCCCCGGCTGAGGCCCGTGCCGAGCGCCTTGGCGCAGGCCTCCTTGGCGGCGAAGCGGCGGGCGTAGGAAGGCGCCCGGGCGGCGCGCCGGTCGCTGCGGGCGCGCTCGCCTGCCGTGAAGACGCGGTGGGTGAAGCGGTCGCCGAAGCGCTGGAGCGCGCGGTCGATGCGGCGGATGTCGCAGAGGTCGGAGCCGATGCCGATGATCATGGGGCTTCTATGTGGTCCCTCCCGGCCCGTTTGTCACGGCCGGCCCTGATGGTGCCGGATCGCCGCGTCGAAGCCCATGCTCACCCGAGCGCCTGCGCCCCGGCGCGGGCCCGATCCATGGCGGCCCGCATGGTGCGGATCGCCTCGTCGAAGCCGACGAAGAGGGCCTCGCCGACGAGGAAGTGGCCGATGTTGAGCTCGACGACCTCGGGGATCGCCGCCACGGGGCCGACGCTGTCATAGGTCAGCCCGTGGCCCGCATGGATCTCGAGCCCGATCTCGGCCCCGGCTTGCGCGGCGCGCCTGAGGCGGGCGAACTCCCGGGCGGTGCGCTCCTCGTCGCCCGCGTCGAAGGCTTCGCAATAGGTGCCCGTGTGGAGCTCGACCACGGGCGCCCCGAGGTCGCAGGCGGCCCGCATGGCCTCGACCTCCGGCTCGACGAAGAGCGAGACCCGGATGCCGGACGCCTTGAGCGCGGCGATCGCGGCGCGCAGGTGCGGCGTGCCGAGGTCGAGCCCGCCTTCCGTGGTGCGCTCCTCGCGCTTCTCCGGCACCAGGCAGGCCGCGTGCGGGCGGATCCGCGCCGCGAGCGCGATCATCTCGGGGGTCGCGGCGAGCTCGAAGTTGAGCGGCGCGAAGAGCTGGCGCTTGAGGCGCTCCATGTCCTCGTCGCGGATGTGGCGCCGGTCCTCGCGCAGGTGCGCCGTGATGCCGTCCGCGCCCGCGAGCACGGCGAGATGCGCGGCCCGGATCGGATCCGGGTGGCGCCCGCCGCGGGCGTTGCGCACGGTCGCCACATGGTCGACGTTGACGCCGAGGCGCAGGGGTCTGGCCGTCAAGGTTGCCTCCGTATCGGGCCCGTCCCTCGAAGCGCAGGGGTCTCGCCGTCGAGGTTGCCTCCGTACCGGGGCCGTCCGCGGGGCGAGGGGTCTGGCCGTCAAGGTTGCCTCCGTTCCGGGGCCTTCATGTAGCGGCTCGCGTCCCCTTCCGCCACCGCGCCTTGCCTTCGGGGGCGATTGCGGTTATAGGCCCGCCTTCGCGTTCGCTCCGGCCGGGGGCTGAACGGACGGTCCGGCTCGTGCCGGACAGGGTCTGTCGGACCCGTCGTCCCGTGTCTCCGCCTTCGACAACCGCTCGGGCCTTATCGGCTCGAAGGGCTTGGCGCCGATCGGACGCGCGAACCCGGCTCCCCTGAAAAAAGAGCTGAACCGCAATTGCAGGAAAGGCCCGTTATGCCTCTCTACGAGCACGTTTTCATGGCTCGCCAGGACGTGACGCCCCAGCAGGTCGAAGGAATGGTCGACCAGTACCGCGGCGTCATCGAAGCCAATGGCGGCACCATCGAGAAGACCGAGATGTGGGGCGTGAAGTCCCTCGCCTACCGGATCAACAAGAACCGCAAGGCGCATTTCACCCTGTTCAACCTGAGCGCTCCCGCGGCGGCCGTCGCCGAGATGGAGCGCCAGATGCGCATCAACGAGGACATCCTCCGCTTCATGACGATCCGCGTCGAGACCCTCGAGTCCGATCCCTCCGTGATGATGCAGAAGCGCGACCGGGACGAGCGCAAGGAACGCGAGCGTCGCGAGCGTGACGGCGGCGGCTTTGGCGGCAACGACAGCGAGGAGAGCTGACCATGGCTATGGGTGCCGGCGGCGGCCGCCGTCCGTTCTTCCGCAGGAAGAAGACCTGCCCCTTCACGGGCACGAACGCTCCGAAGATCGACTACAAGGACACGAAGCTGCTCTCGCGCTACATCTCCGAGCGCGGCAAGATCGTGCCCTCCCGCATCACCGCGGTGTCGGCCAAGAAGCAGCGCGAGCTCGCCCAGGCGATCAAGCGCGCCCGCTTCCTCGGCCTGCTGCCTTACGTGATCCGGTAAGCTTTCGCCTCTCCCCGCCTGCGGGGAGAGGTCGAGTCGCGTCAGCGACCGGGTAAGGGGCCGGGAGAGATGCAGTTCTTCCGACCGGCCCCTCACCCCAACCCTCTCCCCGCCTGCGGGGAGAGGGAGACGTAAGTCGCCCGGCGGTGAGAGCCCGCCCGGGACATTGCTGGGGCCTCGGCCCCTAACCCTGCGTGACAGCAGCGGGACAGCGGGACACCATGAGTTCGATCGGCATCGGCATCGGCGCGGGCCTCGTCTCGGCGCTTCTTTTCGGAGTGGTGATCACCGGATCGCCGCTCGCGATGCTCTTGTCCTACCTCGCCCCCTTGCCCATCCTCATCGCGGCGCTCGGCTGGCGCCACCGCGCCGGTCTCGTGGCCACGCTCGCGGGCGGCATCGCGACCGCCCTCGCCTTCCGGCCGGAGGCGGGCCTCGCCTTCGCGTTCGGCTCCGGACTGCCGGGCTGGTGGATCGCCTATCTCGCGCTCCTCGGCCGCCCGCGCGAGGACGGCGCCATGGAATGGTATCCGCTCGGGCGGCTCCTCCTGTGGATCGCGGTGCTCGCCGCCTTCGTAACCGTCGCGGGCGTCATGGCGCTCGGCGACGGCGATTACGAGGGCTACCGCACCGGGTTGCGCCGGGCGCTCGAGACCGTGCTGCCGGCCACCAATCCCGAGCAGGCCCCCGCCCGCGGCGCCCTGCTCGAAGCGCTCGTGACCGCGGTGCCGGTGGTGGCCGCCGCCGTGTTCGTGCTGGTCTTCGTCCTGAACCTCTGGATCGCCGCCCGCACGGTGCGGATCTCCGAGCGCCTGCCGAGGCCCTGGCCGGCGATCGCCGCGACGGTGATGCCGCGCCAGGCGCTCCTGATCTTCGCCGGCGCCGCGGGGCTGTGCTTCCTGCCGGGCTTCGTCGGCACGGCGGGCCTGAGCGTCGTCGGAGCCCTCGTGATCGCCTTCGCGCTCCAGGGCCTCGGCCTGCTCCACGAGGCGACCCGCGGCCGCAACGGCCGCGTCGGCATCCTCACCGTCACCTACATCCTGATCGCCTTCGTGGGCCACACGGTCCTGCCGCTCTTCGCGCTGGTCGGCATGGCGGACTCCGCCCTGCCCCTGCGCGCCCGTTTCCGGCCCGGCTCCGCCGGCCCCGGATCCCCCTCACCCTGAGACGAACCCTATAAGGAGACTACCGATGGATGTGATTCTGCTCGAGCGCGTCGCCAAGCTCGGCCAAATGGGCGAAACCGTGAAGGTGCGTCCCGGCTACGCGCGCAACTTCCTCCTGGCCCGCGGCAAGGCCCTGCGCGCCACCAAGGAGAACAAGGAGCGCTTCGAGACCCAGCGCTCGCAGCTCGAGGCCCGCAACCTCGAGCGCCGCACGGAGGCGCAGGGCGTCGCCGACAAGCTGAACGGCCAGAGCTTCACCGTGATCCGCCAGTCCGGCGAGACCGGCGTGCTCTACGGCTCGGTCTCGACCCGCGACATCGCCGAGATCATCACCAAGGGCGGCTTCTCGGTCTCCCGCGAGCAGATCAACCTGAACCTGCCGATCAAGACCCTCGGCCTGCACACCGTTCCGGTCGCGCTCCACCCGGAGGTCGAGGTCCGGGTCTCGGTCAACGTCGCCCGCTCGCCCGAGGAGGCCGAGCGCCAGGCCCGCGGCGAGTCCGTCACGACCCGCGACGAGCTCGACCTCGACGACCTCGGCCTCGAGGTCGGCGCCGCCCTGGCGGAGGCCTCCGGCGACGAGGACGACGCCCGCTAAACTTGACGCGTTCCTGTTTCGTTCTATCTTCGAGGCTCCCTGCCGGGATTCGGCAGGGAGCTTTTTTCATGGGCCGCCGGCCTCTTCTGCGCACGCGGACTCCGCGAGGCAGGGGAGTCAAGCGCGCCCATGCCGAGGCGGACGTCCGGTGTGGGAATCGGGGATTCCGGGTGCCCGCGGAGCCTTGGGGTCAAACGTTAACGGTGCAGGTTCTAGAGTCGCGGTCGGACACTTCTCGAACGTCGGAGCGCCCCATGGCGGCCAATGCCCTGATCGCCCGCTTGGAGACCGCGGAGCCGCAATACCGCGCCGCACCGAACAACATCGATGCCGAGCAGGCCCTCCTCGGCGCCATCCTGGTCAACAACGACGCCTATTACCGGGTCTCCGACTTCCTGGAGCCGGCGCATTTCTTCGAGGACCTGCACCGGCGCATCTACGAGATCGCGACGACGCTCATCAAGGCCGGCAAGGTCGCGACCCCGATCACGCTCAAGACCTATCTCGGCGACCAGGACCTCGGCGGCGTCACGGTCTCGCAATACCTCGCGCGGCTCGCGGCGGAAGCCACCACCGTGATCAACGCCGAGGATTACGGCCGCACGATCTACGACCTCGCGATCCGCCGGAACCTCATCGGCATCGGCGAGGACATCGTCAACACCGCCTACGACGCGCCCGTCGAGGCCTCGCCCCGCGACCAGATCGAGGAGGCGGAGCGCAAGCTCTACGGGCTCGCCGAGACCGGCCGCGCCGACGGCGGCTTCGTGCGCTTCTCGGACGCGCTCACGAGCGCCATCGACATGGCGGCCGCGGCCTACAAGCGCGAGGGCAAGCTGTCGGGCATCTCGACGGGCCTGCGCGACCTCGACCGCATGCTCGGCGGCCTGCAGCCCTCGGACCTCGTGATCCTCGCGGCCCGTCCCGCCATGGGCAAGACGTCGCTCGCCACCAACATCGCCTTCAACATCGCCGAGGCCTACCAGGGCGAGAAGCAGCCGGACGGCTCGATCAAGACCGTCAACGGCGGCATCGTGGGCTTCTTCTCGCTCGAAATGTCGGCCGAGCAGCTCGCCACCCGCATCATCGCCGAGCAGGCAGGCGTGCCCTCCTACAAGATCCGCCGCGGCGACATCCGCGAGGACGATTTCTACAAGATCACCGAAGCCGCGCGGAAGATGCAGACGATCCCGTTCTACGTCGACCAGACCGGCGGCATCTCGATCGCGCAGCTCACGGCCCGCGCGCGGCGCCTCAAGCGCCAGCGCGGCCTGGACTTCCTCGTGATCGACTATCTCCAGCTCCTCTCGGGCTCGGCCAAGAAGGGCGAGAACCGGGTGCAGGAGCTGACCGAGATCACCACGGGCATGAAGGCGCTCGCCAAGGAGCTCAACGTCCCGATCCTGGCGCTGTCCCAGCTCTCGCGCCAGGTCGAGTCGCGCGACGACAAGCGGCCCCAGCTCTCGGACCTGCGCGAATCCGGCTCGATCGAGCAAGACGCCGACGTGGTGATGTTCATCTACCGCGACGAGTACTACCTCAAGAACAAGGAGCCGAAGCCCGGCACCGAGGAGTACTTCAAGTGGCAAACCGAGATGGACCAGGTCCACGGCAAGGCCGAGGTCATCATCGGCAAGCAGCGCCACGGCCCCACCGGCACCGTCCAGCTCGCCTTCCAGGCCGACGTCACCCGCTTCGCCGACCTCGCCGACGAGGACAAGCTGCCCGAGCGCATGGGCGACTGACCCCTTGAACTCCCTCTCCCCGTTTTACGGGGAGAGGGTTGGGGTAAGGGGCCGGTCGGACAAGCGAGCCGCCTCCGCCTCACCCCCAGCCGATCCCCTCACCGCCTGCGCCGCGCCCGCACGTAACCCACGACCGTGAAGATCAGCCACGCCGCCTGCGTGACGAACGAGGGCAGGTTGAAGTCGAACATCAGCGAATACAGGATCGCGACCGAGCCGATCGCGTTCAGGAGCGCGTAGCGGTCGTCCTCGACCTTCAGGATGCCGAACTGCAGCAGGCCGTAGGCCAGTAGATAGGCCACGACTCCCCCCAGCCCGACGAAATCTGCGACGCTCATGCACCATGCCCCTGCGGCTGCGTACCGTGTCGGCCGGGTCCGTCAAGGGCGAAGCGGAGGCCGAAGCCCGTACCCCGAAATCGGCGGTCCGCGGGTGGGGCGTTGCGCGAATCGCATCCCGTCGCTCGCGGGGCGGGACGGAGACGGATCCCTCGCGCCTCTCCGACCGGCCCCTCACCCCAGCCCTCTCCCCGTAGAACGGGGAGAGGGAGAGAGGCCCCTCGCCCTGACCCGCTCCCCGCCTGCGGGGAGAGGGTATCTCGGGCCGCCCTCCCCCTCCGCGCGCGGCTGGACTAGGGTGGGATCCCGATGCCGGCCAGCCCTCGAGGATCCCGCGTGAACGATTTCTCGTCCATGGAAACGCCCCACGGGGCCGGCATCCCCGCCCTGGAAGCCGGCGGACTCCTCACCGTCGATCTCGGCGCCATCGCGGCCAACTGGCGCTCCTTGCGCGAGCGCGCGAACGGAGCGGAGGCCGCGGCGGTCGTGAAGGCCGACGCCTACGGGACCGGGATCGAGCACACGGTCCCGGCCCTGCACCGCGCCGGCTGCCGCACCTTCTTCGTCGCCCATCTCTCCGAGGCCGCGCGCGCTCGCGGGGTCTGCCCCGAGGCCGCGATCTACGTCCTCAACGGGTTCCTGCCCGGCACCGCCGGCACCTATGCCGGGCTGGCCTTACGCCCCGTGCTCGGCTCGCAAGGCGAGATCGAGGAATGGGCCGCCTTCTGCCGCGCGGAGGGCACCCGCCGCCCGGCCGCGCTCCATGTGGACACCGGCATGAACCGGCTCGGCCTCTCTCTGCCGGAGGGCCTGGCGCTCGCGGGCGATCCGCGCCTGACGGCGTTCGAGCCCGCCCTGCTGATGAGCCATTTCGTCGGTGCCGAAGAGCCCGGGAATCCGGTCACGGCCCGGCAGATCGAGGCCTTCGCGGCCTTGCGCCGGGCGCTGCCGGAGATCCGCGCCTCGCTCGCCAATTCCTCCGGGATCTTCCTGCCCGGGACGCAGCACGATCTCGTCCGCCCGGGCTACGCCCTCTACGGCGGCAACCCGACCCCGGAGCGGCCGAACCCCATGCGGCCCGTGGTGCGTCTCGAGGGCCGGGTGATCCAGCTCCGCGAGATCCGGGCCGGCGAGACGGTCGGCTACAACGGCACCTGGGCCGCGCAAGGGCCGCGCCGCATCGCGACGGTCTCGGTCGGCTATGCGGACGGCTACCCGCGCGCCGCCAGCGCCACGGACGCGAAGGCCCGGGCCGGCTCCGCCGCGGGCGAGGCGATCGTCGCAGGGATCCGCTGCCCCTTCGCGGGCCGGGTCTCCATGGACCTCATTACCCTCGACGTCACCGCCGTGCCGGACGGCGCGGTGAAGCGAGGCGATCCCGTGACGCTCATCGGCGACGGCATCGACATCGACGAGGTCGGGCGCCGGGCCGGAACGATCGGATACGAGATCCTGACGGGCCTCGGGAGACGCTACGCGTTGCGCACCGTCGGCGGGTGAACGACTGGGCCGTCAGCACGTTTTATGATAATAGTTGATAAATCCGGGAGAGCGCCATGCCGTCGAGCTATTCCGTCGGACCCCATTTCGAGGCCTTCATCCAGAAGCTGATCGAAAGCGGCCGCTACGCCAATGCGAGCGAGGTCGTGCGGTCGGGGTTGAGGCTGCTGGAGGAGTATCACGAGGAGCGCGAGCGGCAGCAGGCGGAGTTCTGGGCCAAGATCGACGAAGGGCTCGCCGATATCGATGCGGGACGAACGGTGCCGATGGAAGAGGCCTTCGCCCACGTCCGCCAAGCCATGAAGGGGCGTCGGCAGGGGCGAAAGGCTGCCGAATGAGCCTCGTCCTCTCAGACAGGGCGTTGCAGGACCTGGACGACATCGGCGCATATTTCGACGAGATCGGCCCCGAGATCGGCGACCGCATCGTCGACGAGATCGAACGGCGGTGTCGATCGCTGATGGCCCACCCACGCCGTGGGACGCGGCTTAAAACCACGGCCGCGCGCGAGCTGAGGCGGCTGATATCGGCGCCTTACGTGATTATCTACGAGATCACGCCCGACACCATCAGGATTGCCCGTATCCTCCATGGCGCACGCGACATCGATGCGGCCGTGAAGGACGGGAGCGACATCTAACCATGGCCAAACGTCACCCCACCTTCGTCTGCCAGAGTTGCGGCGCCGTCTATCCCCGCTGGAAGGGCAAGTGCGAGGCCTGCGGCGGGTGGAACTCGATCGTCGAGGAGACGGGTTCCGCGAGCCCCATGGCCGGACCCGCCGCCACGCGCCCGAGCCGCGCCAAGGGGCGGATCTTCCCGTTGGAGGGCCTCGTCGGCGAGGCGTCGGCGCCGCCGCGCACGCCCTCGGGCATCGCCGAGCTCGATCGGGTCACCGGCGGCGGCTTCGTGCGCGGCTCGGTGATCCTGCTCGGCGGCGATCCCGGCATCGGCAAGTCGACCCTCCTGATGCAGGCCTCCGCGGCGCTGGCGCTCAGGGGCGAGCGGGTCGCCTACATCTCGGGCGAGGAGGCGGTCGCGCAGGTGCGCCTGCGGGCCGAGCGACTCGGGCTCGCCAATGCGCCGGTCGAGCTCGCCTCCGAGACCAACGTCGAAGACATCGTCGCGACGCTCACGCAGGGCACGCCCCCGGCGCTCGCGATCATCGACTCGATCCAGACCATGTGGACCGAGACCGTGGAATCGGCCCCCGGCACGGTCACTCAGGTGCGCGGCTCGGCCCAGGCCCTGATCCGCTTCGCCAAGACCTCCGGCACGGCCGTGATCCTCGTCGGCCACGTCACCAAGGACGGGCAGATCGCCGGTCCGCGCGTCGTCGAGCACATGGTCGACGCGGTCGCCCAATTCGAGGGCGACCAGGGCCACCATTTCCGCATCCTGCGCGCCATGAAGAACCGCTTCGGGCCCACCGACGAGATCGGCGTGTTCGAGATGTCGGACCGCGGCCTGCGCGAGGTCCCGAACCCCTCCGCCCTCTTCCTCGACAACCGCGACTCCGCCGCGCCCGGCACTGCCGTGTTCGCCGGCATGGAGGGCACGCGCCCGCTCCTCGTCGAGATCCAGGCCCTCGTCGCCCCCTCCTCCCTCGGCACGCCGCGCCGGGCGGTGGTGGGCTGGGACCCGAGCCGCCTCTCCATGGTGCTCGCGGTGCTCGAGGCCCACGGGGGCTTGAGGCTCGGCATGCACGACGTCTACCTCAACGTGGCCGGGGGGCTCCGCATCACCGAGCCGGCCGCGGACCTCGCGGCCGCGGCGGCGCTCGTCTCCTCGCTCTCCGGCTCGGCCCTGCCCGCCGACACGGTCTATTTCGGCGAGATCGGCCTGTCGGGCGCGATCCGCCCCGTGGCCCAGGCCCAGGCCCGGCTGAAGGAAGCCGCCAAGCTCGGCTTCTCGCAGGCCGTGACGCCGGTCCCGCGCGCCGAGAAGGGCGAGCGCTCGCCGCTCGCGACCGCGGGCGTCGGCCACATCACGGATCTCGTCGCCGGCATCGCGTCCGGCCGCCCCCGCGCCCGGCGCGAGGTGGAGGCCGGCGGCCGGCGCAGGGTCGCGGCCGAGGAGCCGTAGGCGCCGCGTCGCCGCGGGAGGCGCGGCCGCGTCGGACCGCCAGGGTGACGCGGCGCATCCTTGCCGCTATAGGATCTCCGCACCCGCTCGATCGGGTCCTCCGGCCCCGTTCCCGCCCAAGGCTAGTCCATGCCCATTTCGATCCTGGATCTCGTCGTCATCGGCGTCGTCGTGATTTCCGCCCTGCTCGCCGCCGTGCGCGGGTTCACCCGCGAGGTCCTGGCCATCGTGGCCTGGGTGGCGGCCGGCGCCGCGGCCTGGTTCCTGCACCCGCTCGCCCTGCCTTACGCCAAGCAGTACATCAGCTCGGATACGGTCTCGCTCGTGGCGGCGATCGGCGCGATCTTCATCGTGACGCTGATCGTCGTCTCGATCATCACGGTCAAGATTTCCGACCTGATCCTCGATTCCCGCATCGGCGCCCTCGACCGCACCCTCGGCTTCGTGTTCGGCGCGGCGCGGGGCTTCGTGATCTGCGTGATCGGCTGGATCTTCCTGGGCTGGCTCCTGCAGGGCAAGGAGCCCGAATGGGCCAGCGCGGCCCGCTCGCGGCCGATGCTCGAGAACACGGGCAGCAGCATCATCGCCATGCTGCCCGACAATCCCGAGGGCCTGCTGCGCCAGTTCCGCAAGCCGAGCGCCGGCGACCCGGCGGAGCCGGCCGAGCCCGATCCGCAGCGCCCGCAGGCCCCCGCGCCCGCGCCGCAGACGCCGCCGCGGCGGAGCTGACGGGCCGGTCCTGCGGGCCGTGCAAGCCTTCCCGGCACCACACCGCGTACCGGATCGCCATGCGCAGGGCCTCCGCCCGCTTGCGGGCCGCGCAAGCCTTCCTTGCACCGCACCCATGGCCGCGGTGGCATGAACGATTGGCGAAAGAGCCCCGAGCTCTTACATAGACGGCTGGCGCCCGGCCCGGCGCTCCCATGGGAATTTGTCTGATGACGTCACGGTCCGAAGCCTGGCCGGTCGAGCCTCCCCACGCGCGCGACCTCTCCGGCGCCGGAGCGGCGGCCGAGCGGAACCTCGACCTCGACGGCGACACCCTGCGCGAGGAATGCGGCGTCTTCGGCATCTACGGCCACCCGGACGCCTCCGCGATCACCGCTCTCGGCCTGCATGCCCTGCAGCACCGCGGCCAGGAGGCCGCCGGCATCGTCTCCTTCGACGGTCACGTCTTCCACTCCGAGCGCAAGCTCGGCCTCGTGGGCGACAGCTTCTCGGACCGGGCCACCATCGAGCGGCTGGAGGGCCTCCAGGCCATCGGCCACGTGCGCTATTCGACCACCGGCGAGACGGTCCTGCGCAACGTGCAGCCGCTCTTCGCCGAGCTCGCCGGCGGCGGCTTCGCGGTCGCGCACAACGGCAACCTCACGAACGGCCTGACGCTGCGGCGCAACCTGATCGCCGAGGGCGCGATCTGCCAGTCGACCACCGACACCGAGGTGATCGTCCACCTCGTGGCGCGCTCCCGCCGCAACCGCTTCATCGACCGCTTCGTCGAGGCGATCCAGCAGCTCGAAGGCGCCTACGCCCTCGTGGCGATGACCAACAAGAAGCTCGTCGGCGCGCGCGACCCGCACGGCATCCGCCCGCTGGTGCTGGGCGAGCTCGACGGGCGCTACATCCTGGCCTCGGAGACCTGCGCCCTCGACATCATCGGCGCCCGCTTCGTGCGCGACATCGAGAACGGCGAGGTCGTGGTGATCTCGGAGGACGGGATCGAGTCCTTCCGCTTCGCCCCCGAGCGCCCGGCGCGGCCCTGCGTGTTCGAGTACATCTACTTCGCCCGGCCGGACTCGATCGTGAACGGCCGCTCGATCTACGAGGTCCGCAAGGCCATGGGCCAGCAGCTCGCCGCCGAGGCGCCGGCCGCGGCCGACGTGGTGATCCCGGTGCCGGATTCGGGCGTGCCGGCGGCTTTGGGCTTCGCGCAGGGGTGCGGGCTTCCCTACGAGCTCGGCATCATCCGCAACCACTATGTCGGCCGCACCTTCATCCAGCCGACCCAGTCGGTGCGCGAGCTCGGCGTGCGCCTGAAGCATTCGGCCAACCGCGCCGCCGTGCAGGGCAAGCGCATCGTGCTCGTCGACGACAGCCTGGTGCGCGGCACCACCTCGGTGAAGATCGTGCGCATGATGCGCGAGGCCGGCGCCCGGGAGGTGCATTTCCGCATCGCGAGCCCGCCGATCACGCACCCCGATTTCTACGGCATCGACACGCCCGAGCGCGAGAAGCTCCTCGCCGCGACCCACGACCTCGAGGGCATGCGCGCCTATATCGGCGCGGACTCGCTGGCGTTCCTGTCGGTCGGCGGCCTCTACAAGGCCATGGGCGAGGAGCGGCGCGACCCGCACCAGCCCCAGTTCACCGACCATTGCTTCACGGGCGACTACCCGACGCCGCTGACGGATCTTGCGGTCGAGACCCCGAAGCGGCTCGCGATCCTTGCGGAAGCCGACTGACGCCATTGCGCGAGGGAGTGCCGCCCTCGCGCGGACGAACCCAGCTTGAGCGGACCGAAACCACGATGACGAAGCCCCTCGAAGGCCGCCTCGCGGTCGTCACCGGCGCCTCCCGCGGCATCGGCCGCGCCGCCGCGCTGGCCCTGGCGGAAGCCGGCGCCCACATCGTGGCGCTCGCCCGCACGCAGGGGGCGCTGGAGGAGCTCGACGACGCGATCCGCGGGGTCGGCTCGTCCGCGACGCTGGTGCCTCTGAACCTGAAGGACTACGACGCCCTCGACCGGCTCGGCGCGGCGCTGCACGCGCGCTGGGGCAAGCTCGACATCCTCCTCGGCAATGCCGGCATCCTCGGCGAGCTCGCGCCGATCACCCATGTGGACCAGCCGGTCTGGGACGAGGTCATGGCCGTCAACGTGACCGCCAACTATCGCCTCATCCGCTCCCTCGACCCGCTGCTGCGCGCCTCCGACGCCGGCCGCGCGATCTTCGTGACCTCGGGCGCGGCCCACAAATGCACAGCCTATTGGGGCCCCTATTCGATCTCGAAGGCGGCCCTCGAAGCGCTGGTGCGCACCTATGCGGCCGAGACCGTGACGACGCCGGTCCGCGCCATGCTCCTCAACCCCGGCCCGTTGCGCACCAACATGCGCCGTGCCGCCATGCCGGGCGAGGACCCGACGACCCTCAAGACTCCGGAAGACCTGGCGCCCCACATCGTCAGGCTGGCGCAGGCCGACTGGAGCGAGACGGGGAAGATCTACGATTTCCCGCAGGGCGGGAAGGTGCTGACGCCGGGCGCGCCGGGCTGAGCCGATTTCTCCCTGCCCGGGGGACTGCCCCGCAGGGGCCGGCGGGATGGACGCTCAGAACGTCACGAGGCACCGCGTCTCCCTCCCCCCGCCTGCGGCGGGGAGGGACTAAGGGTGGGGGCGGTGCCGCTTCTGATGCGCTGGGCGATGGCAGGTCCGGAGAGATCCAGATCGTCCCCGGCACCCCCCACCCCTACCCCTCCCCGCCGCAAGCGGGGGGAGGGAGGGCTACCGCTCCTTGTCGAACGGGTTCTTCCCCGCCCGCAGCATCATGCGGATCGGAACGCCGGGGAGCTCGAAGGATTCGCGCAGGTTGTTGACGAGATAGCGGGAATAGGATTTCGGCAGGGCGTCGAGCTGGTTGCCGAAGACCGCGAAGGTCGGCGGGCGGGCCTTCACCTGGGTCATGTAGCGGATCTTGATCCGGCGCCCCGACACCGCCGGCGGCGGGTTGGCCGAGGTGGCGTCGGCGAGCCACTGGTTGAGCTTCGCGGTCGAGATGCGGCGGTTCCAGACCTCGTAGGTCTCGACGACCGCGCGCATGAGCGGGTCGATGCCCTGGCCCGAGAGCCCCGAGAGCGGCACCACCGGCGCGCCCTTGACCTGCGGGAGCAGGCGCGCGGCCTTCTCGCGCAGCTCCTTGAGGAGCCCGTGCTGGTCGGCGACCAGGTCCCACTTGTTGAGGCCGATGACGAGCGCCCGGCCCTCCTGCTCGACGAGGTCGACGATCGAGAGGTCCTGCTTCTCGAACGGGATCGTGGCGTCGAGGAGCACGACCACGATCTCGGCGAAGCGCACCGCCCGGAGGGCATCCGCCACGGAGAGCTTCTCGAGCTTGTCCTCGACCCGGGCGCGCTTGCGCAGGCCTGCGGTGTCGAACAGCTTGATGGCGCGCCCGCGCCAGTCCCAGTCGATCGAGATCGAATCCCGGGTGATCCCCGCCTCGGGGCCGGTGAGCAGGCGCTCCTGGCCGATCATGTGATTGATGAGGGTCGACTTGCCGGCGTTCGGCCGCCCGACGATCGCGACCTGGAGCGGCTTGCCGGGGTCGTGCTCGTCGTCGTCCCCCTCCGCATCGGGATCGGGGAAGTGCGGCATGAGCGCTTCGAAGAGGTCCGCCATGCCCTCGCCGTGCTCCGCCGACAGGGGCACCGGATCGCCGAGGCCGAGCGAAAACGCGTCGTAGGCGCCGGCCATCCCGGCGCCGCCCTCCGCCTTGTTGGCGACGAGGATCACGGGGCGGCCCGAGCGGCGCACCAGCTCGGCGAACGGCCGGTCGGCCGGCAGCACCCCGGCGCGGGCGTCGATCACGAACAGGATCACGTCGGCGTCGGCGATGGCGGCTTCGGTCTGGGCCCGCATGCGGCCGACGAGCGACTCGTCGGAGGCCTCCTCGAGCCCGGCGGTGTCGACGATCCGGAAGCTGAGGTCGCCGAGGGTGGCCTCGCCCTCGCGGCGGTCGCGGGTGACGCCCGGGCGGTCGTCCACCAGGGCGAGCTTCTTGCCGACGAGGCGGTTGAAGAGCGTGGACTTGCCGACGTTCGGCCGCCCCACGATGGCAACGAGCGGCGTCATGGGCGGGCGTCCTTCCTGGATGAGGCCGCTCCGGCGAATGGCCTCATGGGTTGCGGGTTCCTCCTGCGGCCGCCGCGGCCGGGCGGGGCTTGCGTCTACTGCGTCGCCTGCACGGGGCCGCCGGCCACCAGAGCGGTGTAGAGCTCCAGGCGCTGGCGCAGGGCCTGCGGGGTGTCGCGGTCGGCGGCGATCTGGTCGAACCAGCGGCCGGCGAAGTCGTAATCGCCGCTCTTAAGCCCGCTCAGGCCCAGAAGTTCCCGGGCGGTGTGGCGCCAGGCTCCGGCCGGCGTCGCAAGGCGCTCCAGGGCCGGGCGAACCGCGGCCGGATCGCCGTCCATGCGCAGCATCGCGGCGCGAAGCCGCGCGAGGTCCTGCCAGAGCGGCGGGACGGCGGCGTCGGCGGCCAACGCCTCGAAGGCCTTGGCGCCGTCCTCCGCCCCCTGCTGGCCGAGTTCGGCCGCGAGCCGGAAGCGGGCGAGGAGCCGGTAGCCGTCGGGGGCATCCTTGGCGACCGCCTCCAGGGCGCGCTCGGCGTCGTCGCTGTTCTCCTCGCCGCGGGCGGCGCGCAAAGCCTCCTCGTAGCGGGCGGCGGCGGCTTGCGCCTGCTGCTCCTGGCGATGCTCCCAGAAGCGCCAGCCCCCGACGCTCGCGACGACGAGAATGGCAAGGCCCACGATGACGCCGCTGTAGCGCTTCCAGATCAGCGCCATCTGATCGCGGCGGTACTCCTCGTCGACCTCGCGAATGAATTCGTCGTTCTGTGCCATCCCGGTCCCTGCGGCGGTCGCGTGCTACCCCAAGCGCGGTCGCCTAGCATAGGGAACCCGCCAAGGCGAGAGGCCCTGCCGGTCGCAGCCTGGCCAGGCGCCGGAGCGGCGGGCCCGGGAGGGCGAAGGCACGGTCCCGCGTCGGCATCACCGCAGTGCCAGTCGGGTCTCTCAAGCCCCGCGACCGGATCGCCGCGGCGCCGGCTTCAGCCTCGCGTCGGCATCACCGCGACGCCGATGAGCCAGGGGTGGAGCCAGAACGCGAAGGCAAGGTAGGCGATCGTGCCGATCGCGAGCGCCAGGACATCGTTGCGCCAGCCCGCGGGCGCCGCCGCCGGGCCGCCGTGCGGCACGACCTCATCGCGGCGCCTGGTCGAGATGCGCGCCGCCACCGCCCAGGCCAGGAACGATCCGAAGAGCACGACCGAGCCGAGGTCGCCGTTGGCGAGGAGGTGCGCGAGGGCCCAGATCTTCACGCCCGCGAGCATCGGGTGCTTGAGCCGCGCCTTGATGCGCCCGGGCAGATAGGCGGCCACGAAGGCCACGAAGGCGAACCAGACCAGGAGGAGCGCGAGGTGCCGGGTCCAGACCGGCGGGTCCCAGAGCGGGACGTAGCCGCCCGCGCGGTACGCCCCGTAGCCGACCGAGACGAGCACGATGCCGGCAAGCGACAGGAGCGAGTAGAGCCCCTTGTAGGGCCCCTCGCCGAGGCGCGCCCGGAGCCTCCCGCGCGGCCCTCGCGCCATTGTGAAGGCGTGTGTTCCGATGAAGAGGACGAGGCCGAGGATCAGGAGGGTCATGGCGGGTTTCCGGCTGCGGCCAAGCTATAGCCGAGGAATCCGCCCGATGTCATGCGAGAGCCCCGGAAAAACGGCCGGAAACGCCCATAACTGCGCCCGCGCGAGACGGTCGACCGCTCTTCCGGTCCGGTTTTTCCGGAAAGTTCCGGTTCAACTTTGCAATTTCTTCCAAAGCTTGAGTGGATCCGAAGCGAAGCTGTTGCGTTGCCCTTGCGGAAACCAGGAGGACCCCTCTCATGTCCCGCACCTTTCTCGGCCTCGTCGGTCTCACCGCGGCCGCTCTCCTGAGCGCCACGCCGGCCGCGGCCTTCCCGACCGGATCCCGGACCGGCTCCACGCCGACCTACTACACGTCCGCCCCGACCTACTACACCTCGGGCTCCCACTCCTACGCGGCGAGCTACTACTACAGCCCGCACAGCTCCGTGCAGGTGACGGCGCCCGCCTACGCGCCCCAGACGGGCTACGGCCCCACCGCGACGTACTCGGCCTACGGCAACGACCCGCTCTACGGCCAGCCCGCCACCGCCTACGGCGACGGGACCTACCGGCCGCAGGCGGCCGCTGTGCCGCGCCAGGTGGTGTCGTACAGCACCCGCTACGCGCCCGGCACCATCGTGGTCTCGACCGAGGAGCGGCGCCTCTACTACGTGCTCGGCAACGGCGAGGCGATCCAGTACGGCATCGGCGTCGGCCGTCCGGGCTTCGAGTGGTCCGGCACGCAGACCGTCACCCGCAAGCGCGAGTGGCCGGATTGGCGTCCGCCGTCCGAGATGCTCGCCCGCCGGCCCGACCTGCCGCGCTACATGCCGGGCGGCCCGGACAATCCCCTCGGCGCCCGCGCGATGTATCTCGGCAACACGCTCTACCGCATCCACGGCTCGAACGAGCCGGAGACGATCGGCCAGGCGGTGTCCTCGGGCTGCATCCGCATGACCAACGACGACGTCATCGACCTCTACAGCCGCGTGAAGGTGGGAGCGCGCGTCGTCGTGCTCTGAGCCTCCGCTCCCCGCTGACGATACGGCCCCGCTGCCAGGCAGCGGGGCCGCTTTCGTTTCGGGAGCCGGAGCCGTCGGACACCTGCGCAAGGCGGCCGTGGGATCGCTTCCATTTCCGGAGCCAGACACGTCGGTCGGATGCGGAAGACGGCCGTGGGGCCGCTTCCGTCTCGGGAGCCGGAGCGAGCGGTCAGATACAGGTGGCAGCCGCGGGTCCGCTTGCGTCCCGGAAGCTGCAAACGCCGGTCAGATGTAGCCCGCGACGGATTCGAAGCCCATCAGCTTGGCGCGCTTGCGGATCTCGACCTTCTGGTCCTCGCGCAACACGCCGAGCAGCGGGCGGGCGACCGAGAACAGCCGCATCGTGGTTCCGGAATAGGCTTCCTCGGGCTTGCGGCCGGCGCGGACGAGCTCGATCTGACGCGTTCCGATCTCCCGCAGCACCGCCTCGACCGGGTGCCAGTGCGGCTCCTGCTCCGCGGTCAGCCGCAGGGCCCGCCTCATGCGGCCGATCTCGGCCGGCGTGAGCACGCCCTCGGTGCTCGGCGCGGGCGGGACCGGGGCCGGAAGGCGGTCGGGAACGAGACCCGTCGGGCGGTCGAAGCCTTGCGGCCTGTCGGGCACGAGGCTGGCCTGCCGCTCGGGGGCCGGCAGCCTCTCGGGCCGCAGGCCGGCCTGGCCCTGGCCCGGGAGCCGCTCGGGCCCGGGCGGGCGCGGGTCCACGGCGGGGCGGGAGGCCGGCGGCAGCGAGGTGAAGGCGGCGCGCGGGGGAGCCGCAAGATCCGAGGCAGGCCGACGCGGCGCCTCCTCCCACTCGGGGGCAGGCGAAGCGGCCGGGCCGAGCGCGATGGTTCCCTGCAGCGGCGTCGCCTCGCGAGCGGCCTCGAAGGCGGGTGCCGGAGCGATGGGAACGGGGCGGGACGGAACCGCGGGCGTCAGGGCCGGCACCGGCCGCTCGGCCAGGAGCAGCGGGGCCGCGGGCGGGGGTGCCTTGGGACGGGCGGGAGGAGCGATCTGCGTGACCAGGACCGTGCCCGCCGCGGTCAGCGACGCCAGCGCGACGGCGCCGCCGGCCAGTGATGCGATGATCCGCCATTCCATGGTGTTCACCTCGCGGGGGCGGCCCACGAAACCCAATCTATGCCGCCCCACGCCGCGATCAATCCGCCCGCTGCGCAAAGGCGGGCCGCCGGTCAGGTTTCCTGTCGCGGGATCTTAGCACGAGCCCCATGGCGGCATCGTGGCGAAGGCCGTGCCTCGCAGGCGCTGGCCAGCGGCCGCTCCGCGGCGCCGGCGTTCCCGGCGCGGATGGTTCATCGAGGGCAGGCAGGCCGCCGGACCGCGGTCCGGCGCCGGCTGCGGAGAGCGTCAGAACCCGATGCCGAGCAGGATGTAGCGCGGGCAGAGGATCGACGAGCAGCGCGAGCGCGACGTGCCCGCGGCCCGGATCAGGGAGACCTCGCCGGAATCGGACAGGTCGGTCCGCTGGACCGAGGCCCGCGTCACCGCCGGGCGCGACACCTCTTCGACCCGCCGCATCTCGGCCTCGGACGAACGCATGGTGGTCTGGGCCGACGCCGCCGTTCCGATCAGCGGAAGGGCCAGAAGGGCCACCGCCAACTTCAGCGGCACACCTGCAGCAACGCGCATTTTGCTCTCCTTTTGTCGCAGCCGGCTTCGGCCCCCGTTTGATCCATAGGAGCACTAATGCCGCGCCGACACAACTAGGTTGTTCAAGATGTTTCAGACGCAACGAACGACGAGTGAACGGGTTCCGCAAGCAAACATCGGTAAAGTCGAAACCTATCCTTGAGAAAGGTTTGCCAGTCCCGGAGCGGGACGCTCCGGCGCCGGCGCGGACAAAGCGAGAGAACGGACAGCTTAGCGGTGCGGTCCGGAGGCCGCTCTTCTCGCGCATCACCCGCGCTTCCGTGCCCGCGGGCCCCTCTCCCGCGCCGTACGCCCAAGATTCCGCTGGCTGAACTTGCCCTCACCATCGGTCTGCGGATCGGCGGCGGGCGGGGACGGCGACGTGAACGTTCCGTTAGGGAAAGTTGCCGCGAATTCTAAGTTTTCCTCGCGGCCTGCTTGCCCCGAATCGCGCCCGGCGCGGGCCGCTCAGCCGGACGCCCCGCCGTGGTAGGCGCGGTACCACGCCACGAAGCGCCGGACCCCCTCGTCGAGCGGCGTCACCGGAGCGAACCCGACGTCGCGGTGCAGGTCCGTGACGTCCGCGCGGGTCTCGAGCACGTCGCCCGGCGGCAGAGGTCGCTCGATCCGCTGCGCCGGCACCCCGAGCGCCGCCTCGATCAGCGCGATGAGGTGGTTGAGTTCCTCGGGCCGGTCGTTGCCGATGTTGTAGACCCGGTGCGGCACGCCCGCCGTCGCGGGGTCGGGATCCTCGGCGCGCCAGTCCGGGTCGGGCCGCGCCGGCCGGTCGAGCACCCGCACGACCCCCTCGACGATGTCGTCCACATAGGTGAAGTCGCGCCAGACCCTCCCGCCCGCCGCCACCTCGATCGGGCGGCCCTGCGCGATCGCATGGGTGAAGGCGTACACCGCCATGTCGGGCCGGCCCCAGGGGCCGTAGACCGTGAAGAAGCGCAGGCCCGTGGCGGGCAGGCCGAACGTGCCCGCATAGGCGTGGGCCATCATCTCGTTCGAGCGCTTCGTCGCGGCGTAGAGGCTCAAGGGGTGGTCGGCCCCGTGGTGCTCCGAGAAGGGCAGCCGCCGGTTCGCGCCGTAGACGGAGCTCGACGAGGCATAGACGAGGTGCTCGACGCCGCCGTGGCGGCAGCCCTCCAGGATGTTGAGGAAGGCCATCACGTTGGCGGTCACGTAGGGCCGCGGCTCGGTCAGCGCGCGGCGCACCCCCGGCTGGGCGGCGAGGTGCACCACGCGCGCCGGCGCATGACGGGCGAACAGGCCGCCGGCCGCGCCCTCGTCGGCGAGGTCGAGCCGCTCGGGGACGAAGCGCTCGTGGGCGACGAGGCGCGCGAAGCGGGCCTCCTTGAGGGCCACGTCGTAATAGGGCGCGAACGCGTCGACGCCCACGACCCGGTGACCGTCGCGCAGCAGGCGCTCGGCCACATGGTAGCCGATGAAACCCGCAGCGCCGGTGACCAGGATGGTGCCGTTCATGGAGCGCGTCCGCCGTCTTTCATGCGGCCCTGAATGGACTGCCGCGTGCGCGAAGGCAATTGCGCCGCCGGGCCGCGCCGCACGCTGAATCCGAGGCCCGTGCACGCTTCATCGTTCGTTTACCACGCTTGTTTAGAACCCGAGGGGCACCTTCGTCAGCGTAAACGAGCTCTTCGGATCAGCAGTGGCATGGCGTCACACGTCGCAGCAGCCTGCAAGTTCGCCGTCGCGGCCCTCCTGGGGTCCACGGTGCTGGCGGCGTGCGCCTCGCGGCCGCTGGATATGCGCGTCCAGACCCTGACGAGCGAGGTGCCCGTCACGCAGGCGATCGTGCTGCCGCCCCCGGGCGGCCCCTCCATCGTGACCCTGCTGGAACGCCGCCGCTCCAACGCGATCGAGCAGGAGCTGATCCTGTCGACCAACGGCTCGGCGCCCGGGCAGAACGCGTTCTACGTCTCCCTGTTCGAAGCCGTCGGGGCCCCGACGGCCGGGGACGCCACCGACGTCGCCAAGCTGCCTTCCGTCGCCCGGGAGGCGATCGCGGCCGAGATGGAAGACCGGCTGCCCAACGTCGCCATGCAGGTCTCGCCCTATTTCGTGCAGAACAAGTACGGGCCCTTCGGCTACGCGGCCGGGCTGTCCGACACGGGCGACACCTGCCTCTACGCCTGGCAGACGATCGAGCCGAACGAGCGCGAGCTCTTCTCGCTCCAGAGCGCCATTCTCGCGACCGCGCAGGGCGCGATCTCGGTGCGCCTGCGCATCTGCGAGCCCGGCGCGCCCGAGGAGGCGCTGCTGCGGCTGATGTACGAATTCTCCGTGGTGGCGCACCTGCGCTCGCCCGGCTGGAACCCCTACGGCGATCCGCCGCCCGCCGATCCGCGCATCGGCCAGACCGGCGCGCCCGTCTACCCGATCAGCCGCAACGGCCACACCCAGCCGGTGGCGGAGCCCGCCCGGCCGGCGGTGCAGCCGGCGCCCCGGCAAGTGCTGCGCCGGGTGGCGCCCGCGCCCCGCGAGGATCTCGCCCTGGAGGATCCCGCCTCCCTGTCGACGCGCCCGACGCCCGCGCCGCGCAACGCTCCGCCCCTGCGCACGGTGCCGCGCCGGGGGCCGCTCGAGGGCTATCCCACGATCCCGCCGCCGCCCTGACGGCCTGCGGGCCGCGCGAGGGTTGCCGCGCGATCCCGCCCCGAGTGAGCGCCCCGCGCCGACGGGGCGGCACTTCGTCCCGCAGGCGCGTCTTTTGGTTGACGCTCGCGGGGGGAGACTCGCGCAAACTTTTTCTCAATAGTAGGGCTGTAATCTGCGGCCACGAGAGATGTTAGCCGGTGCCAGTGCATGAGCCCTCGAAGTTGACGTTCGGGAACCCGACGCGTGACGGAGAGGTCCGGTCGCACGCCCGCATCGGTGCGACGCCTCCTCGGCTTTGTCGTTCGTTGGGCGGTCCATGAGTACGCGTATTGCGCTAGCCGCTCTCCTGTGGGCCGCCGCGGCGGTCTCCATCATGCTCCTCGTGAGCCTGCCGATCAGCCCGCAGGCGCATCTCGGCGCGGGCCTCGCCGTGATCATCGGCATGGCCGTGCTGCGCTGGTTCCATGCGGAGGGGCTCTGGCGCCTCATCGCCATGGCGCTCGGCACCTCCATGGTGCTGCGCTACGTCTACTGGCGCACGACCAGCACCCTGCCGCCGGTGACGCAGATCGAGGACTTCATCCCGGGCCTGCTCCTCTACGTCGCCGAGATGTACAACGTCGTGATGCTGGCGTTGAGCGTGTTCGTGGTGGCGCGACCGATCCCGAGCCGGCCCGCCGCGGGGCCGCTGCCGCCGGACGTGCCGACCGTCGACGTGTTCATCCCGACCTACAACGAGGATCCGGAGCTCCTCACCCAGACGCTCGCGGCGGCCCGCTCCATGATCTACCCGCCGAGCCACATGACCGTGTGGCTCCTCGACGACGGCGGCACGGACGAGAAGTGCAACTCCGCCAACCCGGAATCCGCCGCCAAGGCGCGCGAGCGCCGCGCGGAGCTGCAGCAGCTCTGCTCCGCCATGGGCGTGCGCTACCTGACGCGGGCGCGCAACCTGCACGCCAAGGCCGGCAACCTCAACAACGGCCTCGCCCATTCCCGCGGCGAGCTCGTGGTGGTGTTCGATGCCGATCACGCGCCGGCCCGGACCTTCCTCCAGGAGACGGTGGGCTACTTCCGCGCCGATCCCAAGCTGTTCCTCGTCCAGACGCCGCACTTCTTCATCAATCCCGACCCGCTGGAGCGCAACCTCGGGACCTTCCGGACCATGCCGTCCGAGAACGAGATGTTCTACGGCCTGATCCAGCGCGGCCTCGACAAGTGGAACGCCGCGTTCTTCTGCGGCTCGGCCGCCGTCCTGCGCCGCGAGGCCCTGCTCGAGACCGAAGGGTTCAGCGGCATCAGCATCACGGAGGACGCCGAGACCGCGCTCGAGCTGCATTCCCGCGGCTGGCGCAGCATCTACGTCGACCGGCCGCTCATCGCCGGGCTGCAGCCCCAGACCTTCGCGAGCTTCATCGGCCAGCGCTCGCGCTGGGCGCAGGGGATGATGCAGATCATCCGCTTCCGCTTCCCGGCGCTCAAGCCCGGACTCACCCTGCCGCAGCGCATCTGCTACCTGTCGAGCACGATGTTCTGGCTGTTCCCGTTCGCGCGCGTCATGTTCCTGATCGCGCCTTTGTTCTACCTCTTCTTCTCGCTCGAGATCTTCATCGCATCCGCCGAGGAGTTCGTCGCGTACACCTCCATCTACATGGTGGTGAACATGATGATGCAGAACTACCTCTATGGGAGCTACCGCTGGCCCTGGGTGTCGGAGCTCTACGAGTTCATCCAGGCGGTGTTCCTGGTCCCCGCCCTCGTGACCGTCATCGCCAACCCGAGCAAGCCCACCTTCAAGGTCACCGCGAAGACCGAGTCCCTCGAACAGGCGCGCATTTCGGAGCTCGGCCTCCCCTTCTTCCTGATCTTCGGCCTCCTGGTGCTGGGCGTGATCGCCACGGTGGTGCGCCTTCTGACCGAGCCCTTCAACGCCGACATCACCCTGGTGGTGGGCGCGTGGAACATCCTCAACCTGCTGCTCGTCGGCTGCGCGCTCGGGGTCATCTCGGAGCGCAGCAGCCGGCGCCAGACCCAGCGCGTCCAGGTCCAGCGCCCGTGCGAGCTGCACGTGGACGGCTACGTGATCCCCGGCGTCATCCGCGACGTCTCGGTGGGCGGCGCCGGCATCCTGCTCAACCATCCCTGGCCGCAGGACCTCGACGCCGACACGACAGGCCACGTGGTGTTCCGGCCCAATGCGGAGCTCGAGGCGAACGCGCTTCCGTGCGAGCTCCGCAAGGTCACGCAGGGCGCCTCGGACTCGGTGGTGGGATGCCGCTTCATGCCGCGGGTGCCGGTCCATTACCGGCTCGTCGCCGACCTCGTGTTCTCGGACGCCTCGCAATGGAGCGCGTTCCAGACCTCGCGCCGGCGCAACATCGGCGTCCTGCGCGGCAGCCTCTGGTTCCTGGGCGTGTCGGTGTACCAGATCGGCCGCGGCCTCTCCTATCTCCTCGCGTCTTCGCGGTCCCGCACCGCGCGGGCCGGCGCGAGCCAGTAGGGGAACGTCATGCGCCGCTCGCCCCTCCTCCTCCTGGCCGCTGCGGTCCTGACCGCGGCGCTCGGACCGCCGGCCGCGGCGCAGGTCGTCCAGCGCACGCCTGGGGGAAATCCGGCATCGCCGGACGCGACGCGCTTTCCGGGACCGGCGGCGCCCCGCACCATGCCGTCGCCGGCGGGCGAGCGCCCCGGCGCGCCGGCGCCCGCGCCGGGCCTCTCCACGACCGTGGCGCCGTTCCGGATGGACAACCGGCCCGGCGCCCCCACCCAGGCCCAGCGCGCCGAGCAGGCCGCCGCCCCGGCGCCGCTGCGCCCGATCCTGCCGCTCGGGCCGCAGCGCCTCGCGGGTGAAAGCGACGGCCGGACCTGGACGATCGAGCTCACCGCCGCCGAGGCGCAGGGCGCGACCGGGCTGTCGATCGGCTACACCAACGCGGTCGTGGTCATGCCCGAGGTGTCGCGGCTGCGCGTGTTCGTGAACGGCGAGGCGGTGTCCTCGACGCCGATCAGCTCGGCCGCCGGGGTCAGCCGCGTGAACACGCCGCTCCGGCCCGGCCTGCTGAAGGCAGGCGAGAACCTCGTCCGGATCGAGGTCCTCCAGCGCCACCGGGTCGATTGCAGCGTCACGGGCACCTACGAATTATGGACCGACCTCGACCCCGCGGCCACGGGCCTGGTGTTCGCCGGCGGAGGCCGCCCGCCGGTCGGGGCGGTGCAGGAGCTCGCCGCGATCGGCTACGACCCCGCCGGCGTGACGACGATCCACATGGTGGCGCCGCGGGCCGCCCGGCCGGAGGTGCGCGACCGGCTTTTTCGCGTGGCGCAGACCGTCGCCCTGCGCGGCCGCTTCCCCCACCCGGTGGTGCAGATCAGCGAGTCCGACCCCGGACCGTCCCCGCCCGGCACCCTGAAGGTGGTGCTCGCGCTCGCGAGCGAACTCCCGCTCGCCATGCCGGTGCCGCCAGGGGATCCCGCGGTCCGGCCCTTCGTGGGCTTCGTCGTGGGCGACGAGCGCCGCGGCGCGACCCTGGTGATCTCGGGCCCGGGCTGGGCCGACGTGGACCGGGCGATCGCGCTGCTGAGCACCTACCAGACGCGGGAGGCGGACGGCGGCGCCGTTCCGACCTCGTCGTGGTCGGCTCCCGACGCGCCGCTGGTGCTGAGCGGGCGCGCGCTGCGGTTCTCCGAGCTCGGTATCCCGACGACCGAGTTCTCCGGCCGCCGTCTCACCACCCGCTTCATGATCGCCCTGCCGGGCGATTTCTACGCCGGCGATTACGGCGAGGCACGGCTGCTCCTCGACGCCGCCATCGCCCCGGCCGTCCGCCCGGGCAGCCGCATCGACGTCTACGTGAACGAGCGCATCAGCGCGACGGCGCCGATCGGCATCGGGCAGAACGCCTTCGAGCAGCACCCGATCCGCGTCGCGATGAAGTACTTCCGCCCCGGCCTCAACATGATCGTGGTGGAGTCGATCCTGGCGACGGCCGCGGACGAGAGCTGCGCGCCGGGCAGCACGCTTCCGGGCGCCAACCGCCTCGCCCTGTTCGATTCCACGAGTTTCGAGATCCCGAACTTCGCGCGGATCGGCCGCCGTCCCGACCTCGCGGAGGTGACCTCCGCCGGCTTCCTGCGGCGCGAGGACGGGCCCGTCGCGGTCGCGCTGCCGCGGTTCGACCTGCCGCTCTACGCGAGCGCGGCCACGATCGTGACCCGCATGGCGATCGACGCCCGGCGCGTCCTCAACGTCCGCTCCGGAACGGTCGCGGACGCGCCCGGGGGCTCGGTGATCTTCGTCGGCCCGGCGGGCCAGCTCCCGCCCGACGTGCTCGGGCAGGTGGGCCTGCCGCAGGATCTCGGCCAGGTCTGGACCGCGCCCGCCCCTCCCCCGGCCGACCCGCTGGCCGCACCGGCGCCGACGGCATCCGCGCCGCCGCGGGCGCCCTCCGAGCTCCAGGACCGGGCCACGACCGGCTCGAGCACGGACGTCCGCAACCGGTGGGACGAGACCCTTCGCGGGGACGGCCGCATCGCGCGGGCGATCGACTCGGTCCAGCGCTGGTTCAACGAGCGCTTCAGCGCCGGCGTCACGGCGGTGCGCACCCGCCAGCGCGGCGGCGTCTACGATCCGCCGCCCGGCGCCTCCTGGCTCATCGCCGAGGGCGCCAGTCCCGACCGCGACGGGAGCTGGCTCGTGGTCACCGCCCCGACCGAGCATGCCCTGCGCGAGGGCTCCGGCCGCATCACCCGGCCGACGCTGTGGGCCGACGTGGCCGGGCGGATCACGGCCCTGCTCGCCGAATCCGACCGCCTCGTCGTGCAGGCGGTCGAGACTTTCGAGTTCGTGACCACGGAGCCATTGACGCCGCGTAATCTTCGGCTCATTGCGGCGAACTGGCTGTCGACGAACGTCCTGCCATACGCGCTCCTGATCATCCTCGGGTGCACCGGGCTCGGCCTGGCGACCCATTTCCTGGTAGGCCAGCTCGGCCGCAGATCATGACCCTGGCCCGCATGCTCCGCTCCCTGGCGCGCCCCGTGACGGCGGCGATGGCCGGCGTCCTGGCCCCGGGCATCCTGGCCCTCGGCCTCGGCGCCCCGGCCGCGCGGGCCGAGCCCCTGAAGGTGGTGGGCACCATCCGGGCCGCGGACTGGGAGGCCTACCGCACCCGCTTCATGGATCCGAGCGGGCGGATCATGGACGACGCCAACGGCAACATCTCCCACAGCGAAGGCCAGGGCTACGGCATGCTCCTGGCGCTCGCCGCCAACGACCGCCGCGCCTTCGAGCAGATCTGGACCTTCACGCGCACCGAGCTCCTGATCCGCGACGACGGCCTCGCGGCCTGGAAATGGGAGCCGAACGCCAGCCCGAACGTCACCGACACCAACAACGCCAGCGACGGCGACGTGCTCATCGCCTACGCCCTGATGCTCGCCGCCAAGGCCTGGCGCGAGCCGCGCTACCAGAACGCGGCCCAGTCCCTCGTCAAGGCGATCGGCCGGGTGCTCCTGCGCGAGAGCGCCGGGCGGCTCGTCATGCTGCCCGGGGCCAAGGGGTTCACGGAATCGGACCGGCCGGACGGCCTCCTCGTCGTCAACCCGTCCTACTGGATCTTCGAGGCCTTCGAGGCCTTCGAGGCGCTCGCCCCCGACCACGACTGGTCGCGCCTGCGCCGCGACGGCATCGCGATCATCGAGGCGGGCTCGCAGAATCCGGCCGGGCTGCCGCCCGACTGGCTGGCGATTCCGCCGCAGGGGCCGATGCTGCCCGCACAGGGATTCCCGCCGCTTTTCGGTTATAATTCGGTAAGGATACCGCTTTACCTTGTCCGGGCCGGCCTGACCGACGTACGCTGGCTGGGCTCGCTGCGGCAGCGATGGTCCGGCGGAGCGATCGAGGTCGTGGACGTGACGACGGGACGGGCACAGGAAGCTCTGACGGCACGGGGATACACCATGTGGGCGCCCCTACTCGCCTGCGCGACCGCGTCGCGGCCGCTGCCCGAGGCCGCCAAGACCTTCAAGCTCGACCTCTACTATCCCTCGACGCTGCAATTGCTGGCGCTGTCGTTCGTTTCGGAAAAATTTCCGAGATGTCTCTAGCCCGCATCCTCGCCGCCCTCGTCCTGATCGGCGCCGCCGGGTCGGCCCTGACGCAGACACAGACGCGTGCGCCGGAGCCGGCGGCGCCGGCCCCCGCCCCGGCCGCCGCCGCGCGCCCGAACGTCGACGAGTCGGCGCTGCGCTATTTCGCGGCGCAGGGAGACACCCGCCGGGTCGAGGCCGAGACCGCGCGGCTCAAGGCGCTCTATCCGAACTGGACCCCGCCGACGGACCTCACCGGGCCGGTCCTGACCACGGACGAGCAGCTCGAGCGCATGTGGCAGCTCTACGCCGAAGGGCGCCTCGGCGAGGCGCGCGCCGCCATCGCGGCCCGGCAGGCGGCCGAGCCCGACTGGCAGATCCCGGCGGACCTCCAGACCGCGCTCGACGAGTCCGAGGCGCGGCGGCGCATCGTCAACGCCTCCGAGATCGGACAGTGGCGCACGGTGATCGCGGTCGCGACCGAGACCCCGACGCTCCTGACCTGCGCCAACGTCGACACCATGTGGCGCGTCGCGGAAGCCTTCGTGCGCACCGAGCAGCCCGATCGCGGCCGCGACGCCTACGACTACGTGGTCCGCAACTGCACCAACACGGGCGAGCGCCTCGCGACGCTCCAGAAGGCGCTGGAGCTCCTGCCCGAGGACCGGATCCTCGACCTCCTGAAGCTCGAGCGCGCGGGCGAGTTCGCGCCGATCCGCGACGAGCTCGCCCGGCGCCGCGTCGCGCGCGCCTCCGCGGATCCGAAGCTGATCGCCTCGGCCGAGGACCTCACGGTCGTGGGCCGCCTCGCCACGGCCTCGACCGCGCCCGACAACGCGCTCCAGCTCGCCTGGTACTATTACAGCCACGCGGATTCCGCGAAGGCCCTGCCCTGGTTCCAGATGGCCCTGACCAAGAACGGCGGCCCCAAGGCCGCCGAGGGCCAGGTGCTCTCGCTGCACGCCCTCAAGCGCTTCCTCGAGGCGGAGGCGTTCGGCTACGAGTGGCGCGAGCGCTCGCCCGACAACATGCGCGCCTATCTCGAAGCGGTCGCGGCCCTGTTCTCCATGGACCCGCCGCTGCGGGTCGAGACGTCCGTGGTGGGTCGGACGATCCCCGTGATCCTGAAGGAGCAGAGCACCGCGGCCGCCCAGGGCATCGGCTGGTACGCCCGCAACACCTGCCAGGACCGGGCGAGCGAGGAATGGTTCACGACGGCGCTCTCCTGGACGCCGGACGACGAGCCCTCGGCCTACGGCCTCGCGGTCGCCCGCCAGCGCCTCAACAACCTCGCGGGCGTGCGGCAGGTGATGCATGCCTGGCGCACCCGCTCCGAGCGCATCGCCAACGTGCTGAACTACCGCGAGCCGACCCGCAACCGCTGCGACGAGGACCGGTCCGTCCGACGCCGGACGGAGCAGTTCGGCTCCTTTCGGCCCGCGGCGGACCCGCTGACCACGGGCAGCGTCGCGGGCCCCTCGCCGACCCGCTGATCACGGGCGGCCACGAGGGCCCGGCCGGCATCCTCGATGCCGTCGCGGGGCTCCGTCGCCGCCATAGGAGCCCGGACGGGCGGCGAGCGGCCTCATGGCCGTGCTGCAGACGACGGCATTGATCTGCGACGAGCAGCCCGAGCCCGAGCGCACCGGCCGACGCCGGGCCGTGCCGGCCGTCAGATCGCCTGCCCGAGCGCGGGGCCTGCGGCGTCGGGCGCCGGTCCGGCCTTGCGCGCGGCCTTGGCCCGGAACAGCTCCGCATCCGCCGCGGCGATCAGGTCGAGCAGGCCGCGGCCCTGCTCCGGGCCCGTGGCGACGCCGATGCTCGCGGACGTGCCCGGCCCCGTGCTGCGCCGGGCCACCGCCTCGCGCAGGCGCTGCGCCAGGCTCGCGGCCGCGCCGGCCGGCAGCCCGTCGCACAGGATCAGGAACTCGTCGCCGCCGTAGCGATAGACCCGGTCGCTGCTGCGGACCTCGTTGGCGATGCGGCGCGCCACCTCGCGCAGGAGCTCGTCCCCGGCGAGGTGCCCGAGGCGGTCGTTGACGCCCTTGAAGTCGTCGAGGTCGACCATGAGTAGGCTGCACGGCCGGCCGGCGCGCAGGGCCGCCTCGACGAGCCGGGCGCCGTCGGCCTCGAGCTGGCCCCGGTCGTACACGCCCGTCAGCCCGTCGCGGCCCGCCCGGTCGAGCAGCGCCTCGTAGCGTTCGCGGTAGGTCAGCACCTCGAAGAGGTCGGCGAGCCGCCCGTTGGAACGGCCGGCGCGGCCGTCGGTCCGGGGCTCGATCCAGGCGACGTAGAGCCCGGCGAGGACGCCGTAGACGCAAGCGGCCGCCATCTTGGCGACCCAGCCGCCGGGAAACACCGACAGGGGCGCGCCGGTGTAGAGGTGCAGCGCCGCGAAGAACCCGATCTGATCGAAGGTGAGCACGGCCGCGACGCTCGCGCCGATGCGCAGGATCAGCCGCGAACCGAACCAGTGCCGCGAGCGCTCGAACAGGAGGATGACCAGGAGGCTGTCGACGAGCAGCAGCACCGTGCCCCACACCATGAGTCCGCCCATCTGGTCGATGAAGGCGAAATCCGGCATCCGCCCCGGCGCGGTCGGGGTCACCTCGTGCAGGCGCATGAGGGCGATGAGGGCGATCACCAGCACGTTGCCGAAGAACAGGCCGTAGATCGGCTGCCGCACGGTGGCGGCATCCTCGTAGATGTAGATCAGCAGGAGCAGCGCGAGCTTGCCGGAGAACAGCACCACGGAGCCGGGCGAGAACAGGAGGCCGGGCGCGACTTCGACGTAGAGGATCGCCGCGAGATAGGTCTCGAGGAAGTGCATCGAGCCGAGCGCGCAGACGAAAAGGCCGAGGCCGAGGCGGTGCCGCAGCCGGAACAGCAACGCCATGACGGTGAAGTAGAGCGTCGCCTCAACGAGGAGGAGTGCGGCGTTGGTCATGGCGCCTCCCAGGGGTCGGACCCTCATGAAAGGCCATGCCGCGCGCGAGGCAAGGCCTGACGTCCCGGCATGGTAAGCGGAATTTCCGGGCGCGGGGCGCCTCCGCGCGGCACCCAGGAGAGCGGTCGCGCACGGGGCTCCCGGTGCCGCGGGATCCGTCCTGCGGCACCGGCGCGCGGCCGGGACGGCGTCTCGAGCCCCGGTCGAGGCTTGCCGCGGATGCGGAGAATGGTGTTACTTCTCCCGCACGGGCTCCGACGGGCGCCCGTGCGCGTTCGAGGCGGGGAGGACGGAGTTGGACGCCGGACCCGAGCAGCAGGGGCAGAGCCCCGGCCCCGACGCCGAGCCCGTTCTCGTCCTGAACGTCGACGACGACGAGGGCGGGCGCTACGCCCATACGCGCCTGCTCCGGCAGGCCGGCTTCACGGTCGTCGAGGCCGCGACCGCAGCCGAGGCGCTGCATCTCGTGGCGGAACGGCGCCCCACGCTGGTGCTCCTGGACGTGAACCTGCCCGACCGCAACGGCTTCGAGGTCTGCCACGCGATCAAGCGCGACTATCCCGAGACGCTGGTGGTCCAGCTCTCGGCTTCGTTCACGAGCGAAGAGGACCGCGAACGCGGCCTTTCGGGCGGGGCCGACGGCTTCCTCTTCGCGCCCGTCGAGCCCGGTGTCATGCTCGCGACGGTGCGGGCGCTCCTGCGCCTCCACGCGACCTTCCGCGCCTCGGCCCGCGAGAGGGTGTCGCTCGCGGCGCTGCGGCAGGTGGAGAAGCGCCTCGAACTCCTCGGCCGCGCGACGCAGGACGCGGTGTGGGATTGGGATCTCGCCTCGGGCACCGTGGAGTGGAACGACGCGCCCCAGGCCCTTTTCGGCTATGCCCGCGCGGAGGTCGGCTCCGACGAGGGTTGGTGGAGCGACCGCATCCATCCCGACGACCGCGACCGGGTGCTGGGCAGCCTGCGGGCCGTGTTCGAGCGCGGCGGCACCAAGTGGAGCGCGGATTACCGCTTCCGCCGGGCGGACGGGAGCTACGCGGACGTGCAGGACCGGGGCTACCTCATGCGCGGGGAGGACGGGCGCCCGATCCGCATGGTCGGCGCGATAGAGGACCTGAGCGAGCGCAAGCGCGCGGAGCGCGAACTCAAGGAGAGCGAGGCACGCTACCGGCTGCTGGCCGACAATGCCACCGACATGATCTTCCGCACCGGCCTCGACGGGGTCCGGCGCTACGTGTCCCCGGCGGTGCGCGAGGTTCTGGGCTACGAGCCCGACGACCTGGTCCGCCTGCACCTCACCGACCGGATGCATCCCGACGACGCGCCGGCGGTGCTCGCGCGCTGGGAGGACCTGGTCTCCGGCAGGGTCCAGCATCAGACCTTCAGCTACCGCCTGCGCCACCGCGACGGGCACTGGGTCTGGATGGAGACGCGCCGCCGCATGGTCCGCGACGCGGAGGGACGCCCCGTCGAGGCGATCAGCATCGTGCGCGACATCTCGGAACGCGTGCAGCTCGAGGAGCGGCTGCGCCAGGCCCAGAAGATGGAGGCGGTGGGTCAGCTCACGGGCGGGATCGCCCACGACTTCAACAACCTGCTCACCGTCATCCTCGGCAATGCCGAGCTCCTCACCGAAGACCCGTCGGATCCGGCCCAGACCTACGCCCTCGCGCGCCAGATCCTCGAGACCGCCGAGCGCGGGGCCGAGCTCAACCAGAAGCTCCTCGCCTTCGGGCGGCGCCAGTCCCTCAAACCCGAGCGCCTCCAGATCGACCAGATCGTCGACGACATGGTGCCCCTGCTCTACCGGACCATCGGCGAGCACATCGAGCTGCGCACGGACCTCCAGGCCCGCCGCCACGCGGCCCTGTCGGACCGGGCGCTTCTGCAGAGCGCCATCCTCAACCTCGTCGTGAACGCGCGGGATGCCATGCCGCAAGGGGGCACGCTCACGATCACGACGGGCGAACGGGCCGCCCGCCCGGCCGAGGGGCCGCTCCCGATCGGCCAGGAGGTGGTGTTCCTGACCGTGGCGGATTCCGGCACCGGAATGGCGCCCGACGTGGTGGCGCGGGCCTTCGAGCCCTTCTTCACCACGAAGGATGTCGGCAAGGGTTCGGGCCTCGGCCTGCCGATGGTGTACGGCTTCGCCAACCAGTCCGGCGGGCACGTGTCGATCGCGAGCCGCGTGGGCGAGGGAACGGCCGTCACGATCGTGCTGCCGGCCGTCGCGAGCGAGGCGCCCTCCGACGGCGGCGACACCCCGACTCCGGTTCCGACGGCCGACAAGGAGCACATCCTGGTGGTCGAGGACGAGCCGCAGGTGCTGCAGTTCGTCGCGAACCAGCTCGTAAGCCTCGGCTATCGCGTCACCGCCGTGACGGTGGCGCGCGACGCGCTCGAGCTGATCGAGCAGGGGCTCTGCTTCGATCTCCTCTTCACCGACGTGGTGCTGCCCCAGGGCATGAGCGGCGTCGAGCTCGCGCGCCGGGCGCGGGTGCTGTGCCCGAGCCTCAAGGTGCTGCTCACGTCGGGCTATTCCGAGGAGGCCTTCGAGCACCACGGCCGCCCCGAGGCCAGCACCCTCCTGCTGCGCAAGCCCTACCGGCGCCGCGAGCTCGCCGAGACCCTGCGCCGCGTGCTCGACGAGGACGGGGACGAGCGGCCCACCTGAGCGGGAGGCGACGGGGCTCTCACTCCTCCGGAACGCCGGCCTTGCGGAGTCCCTCGATGAAGACGTCGCGATGGGCGAAATTCGCAAGACCGGCGCGCAACGCGCTCAGCGTCAGCCGCGGGCCGGTGCGGTTGCTCGCGGCGATGAACTCCCGCGCCTCGTCGATCAGCCCGAGATGGCCGCAGCAGCTCACGAGCTGATTGTAGTGCCCCTGGTACTCGTCGAAGGCCGCGACCGAGGTGCGCAGGAACGGCAGCGCCTCCTCGAAGCGCCGGGCGCCCAAAAGGGCGAGCGCATGGATCGAGGTGTAGAGGCCCGAGAAGCTGTCGACCGGGCTCAGCCGCAGGGCGAACTCGGTCTCCGCGATCGCCTCGTCGAACCACCCGGCGCGCAGGAGGCCCCATCCGAGCGCGGTGTGGCCGAGGGCGAAGCTCGGATTGGCGCCGAGGGCGGCGCCGAGTTCCCCCAGGGCCCTGTCGTGCTCGCCGGCGCTGCTGTGGCACAGGCCGAGCACCATGCGGGCCCAGGGCTCGCCGGGGTCGAGGGTGAGCGCATCCCGCGCATGGGCGGCGGCTTGGCGGTGCCCCTCCGGCGGATCCGGGTGCCAGTAGCAATGGGCGGACCATCGCACGGCCCAGCCGAGGAGCGCATGGGCCTTGGCGTAGCCGGGCTCCAGGGCGAGCGCCTGGCGCAGCAGCGCTTGCGCCTGCTCGTTCTGTGCCGGCCCGATCCGGTTGATCAGCCCCATGGCGCGGACGACGAGGCCCCAGGCATCGATGCTTTCCGGCGGCAGGCCGGCGGCGCGGTAGCCCTCCTCGGCGTAGAGATGCGGCTCGACCGCCGCCACCACCCGCTCGGTGATCTCGTCCTGGACCGCGAAGATGTCCTGGAGGTCGCGATCGTATTTCTGCGCCCAGATCTGCTTGCCGCTCGCCGCGTCGCTCAACTGGCCGGTGACCCGGATCCGCGGTCCGGCGGTGCGCACGCTGCCTTCGAGCACGTAGCGCACGCCGAGTTCGCGCGCGACCGCGCGCACGTCGACGGCGCGGCCCTTGTAGGTGAAGCTCGAATTGCGCGCGATCACGAACAGCCAGCGCAGGCGCGCCAGGCCCGCGATGACGTCCTCGGTCAGCCCGTCCGCGAGGAAGTCCCGGGCCGGCTCGCCGTTGAGGTTGCGGAAGGGCAGGACCGCGATGGAGGGCTGCGACGGCGGGCGCAAGGCCGCGAGATCGGCGGTGCCCGGCGCCGTGCGTGCCTCGCCCGCGCCTTCGGGCGCCGGCGCACGCAGGGCGAGCCCGGTATGGCTCTCCACGATCGCGAGCGTGCGGTCCGAGAACAGGCCGGTGAGGAGCTTGTCGACGGTCGACTTGCCGAGCTTGGTCCTGAAGGCAAACTGCTCGCGGGAGATGCGCTCGCGGGCCAGGTAGTCCTTCAGGGCCGCTGCGATCCGCTTCCTGTCGTCCATGGGCGTACTGCGGGGCCTCCCGTCCGATTCAGCCGCAGCATCCGGAAACGGGGCGGAAAAATCCAGGCAAAACCGGTCCGCGGCAAGAAAGGGCCGCTGCGGCAGGACCGAGCGGGCTCCAGGGGATGAACGGGGGTTGCCGCCTGTCAGAAGAGCTCGAAGTCCGAGATCGTGAGCGGCGCCTTGTTGGAGATGGTGGCGAAATGCACCGCGTCGGCCGGTCCCTTCTTGCCGTCGCTGTCGTAGTACAACCGGCCCGTGTCGGTCTCGTAGATGATCTGGGCGCCTTTCTTGTTCGTCGCCAGCCCCGACGTGTTGGCCACGAACGTCTTTACCGTAAGCGGCGCCCCGTCCGGCGACCCGACGCCGAGCCCTTTGAACTTGCCGTCCTGCAGGAAGATCTGATCGGTCGCGGGATCGAAATCGTCGATCGTCTGGACCTTCTTGAAGCCTGAAATCTGATGCGTCCGGCCGTCGTCCACGGGCAGAACGGTCAGCCGGAAGATGTCCGAGACGCCGGCCGTTCCATCGCTCGCGACGACCTTGAAATCGAGAGCGCCGTTGAAGTCTTTGGGCGGCGTGCCCGAGAAGGTCCCGGTCGCGGGATTGAAGTTCAACCAGGCCGGCAGGGAGGACCCATCGGCCAGCGAGGCGGCATAGGTGAGAACGTCGGCTTGATCCGGGTCGGAGAACGTTCCGGCCGGCAGGGTGAACGTCCAGGCATCGTCCTCCTTGGTAACCTGATCGTCGACAGGGCGCACGAGCTGAGGCGGATGCGGCGTATTGGCGTCCAGCACCTGGGACATGGACCAGACGATGCCGTTGAAGCGGAATTGCTCGATATCGTGCAGGGTGTCTGTTCCCTCCGCCGCCGAGACGCGCTGATCGATGACGGTGACGGAATTGTCGCCGTTGAGGATGACCTTGAAGTCATGGAGAGCGCCGTCGTAGACCGCCGTGTCGTTCCCGATGCCGCCATGGAGGGTATCGTCGCCCTGGTTCCCCTTGAGCGTGTCGTCGCCTTCATCCCCGTGCAGCGTATCGTCGAAAGTCACGCCGACGCCGGTGCTGTCGCCGCTCGCAATAACATCCCCGTGGAGAACGTCGTCTCCTTCCTGTCCGAAGATGAGGTCGTTCCCGCTTCCGCCGGCGATGACGTCGGAGCCGCCGCGGATCAGGGTCTCGATGTCGATGCCGGCAAAGTGCCTCTGCGCATTGTTCTGAACGATATAGCTCTGGATGCGCCCCGCCACCGTGCTGTCGTAACCGTAGATCGTGTCGTTCCCGTCTCCGCCATTGACGGAATTGTACAAGAAAAGCCACTGACGATCCGGGCCGGTTGCAAACTGCACCGACCAAAACGTCTCCATGTGAATGACTTGGGCGCCATCCTGAAAAATACCGTCGTTGGGCGTATACCAACGAAGTTCGATGGTGAGACCGGTCGAGGTGACAAGGTCGTCGCCGTTGCTAAATCCCGGGAAGCTGCGGGGCTCGCTGTTCCAGTCGTAAATCCAGGCATCGAATTCTTGGCTGCTCATCGACGCCCCCAATTGGTCCTGTAAGCAATTTGGATGCTATATTGAACTTGCGCCTGATGCAAATCAGCTTGATTCTACAGGAGGGCAACTGCCAAGCTTGCGCCGGTACATAGCTTTGTCCGCCTGTCCGGCCCGTGCATGCTCTCGACACCGGATCGGGCGAGGCTGACAGTCGCCAGCTAACGGGCTCGCAAGGAAAGTCAGCAACGGTCCTCTTCGGTGCCGCCGGCTCCGCCGCGCGTTTCCCGTGCCGGGTGTCGGCCCGGGCCTGCCATCAGTGGACAGGTTCATACATCGGCGGGAGCCACGTCCTTCGGCCCGGTCGACCACCCCGCACTGGTCGGCTCTTGGGAAACGAGGCGCGTTGTCGCATATGCGGAGGTTGCACGGCTATGGGAGGGGCCAATATCGCGTACGAACACTCCGTGCGCTCGCAAAGCAGATCAGTGACAGTCAACAGACATTCTAATGAGCCAGGATCTTGGAGAGAAACTCTCTCGCCCGTTCGCTGGCCGGCTGCACGAAGAAGATCTCCCGATCGTTGTCTTCGACGATGCGGCCCGCATCCATGAAGATGATCCGGTTGGCGACTTTCCTGGCGAATCCCATTTCGTGCGTCACGACCATCATGGTCATCCCGTCCCGCGCGAGTCCGACCATGACATCCAGCACCTCGTTGATCATTTCCGGGTCGAGGGCGGATGTCGGCTCGTCGAAGAGCATGGCGATCGGGTCCATGGCGAGCGCCCGGGCAATGGCCACGCGCTGCTGCTGCCCGCCCGACAGGTTGGCGGGGTAGCGGTGCATGTGATCCGCGACGCCCACCCGTTCGAGCAGGTCGCGACTTCGCTTGGCGGCCTCCAAAGGGCTTCGGCGCAACACCTTCATCTGGGCAAGACTGACGTTCTCGAGGACCGTCATGTGGGGATACAGCTCGAAGCTCTGGAAGACCATGCCGATGCGCGCGCGCAGCTTCGGCAGGTCCGTCCTGCGGTCGCCCACCGACATCCCGTCCACGACGATCTGGCCGCGCTGGAACGGTTCGAGACCGTTGACGCACTTGATCAGCGTACTCTTGCCCGAGCCCGAGGGGCCGCAGACGACGACGACCTCGCCTTTGGCGACACGGGTGGAGCAATCCGCCAGCACCTGCGTCGGGCCATACCACTTGCTGACGTTGTCGATCGTGATCACAAGGCGTACCTCCGCTCGAGGCGAGCAACGGCCTGCGACGCCGTAAAGCAGACGACGAAGAAGACGACAGCCACGAACACGTACATTTCCGTCAGCCGGTTGTCCCGGCTGCCGATCACATCGGCGGCCGTCAGGAAGTCGCGCAAGCCGATGACGTAGACGAGCGAGGTGCTCTTGAACAGGTTGATGCATTGCATCAGCAGCATCGGCAGCATGTTGCGGAAGGCCTGAGGCAGGATGATCAGGCGCATGGTCTGGCCTTGGGTCAGGCCGCTCGCAAGCCCGGCATTGATCTGGCCGCGGCGAACGCTCTGGACTCCGGAGCGGATGATCTCGCAGAAATAGGCCGCTTCGAACAGAATGAACCCGATGACGGCGGAGTAGAAGCCGCCGACCGGCCTGCCGATGATGATCGGAACGAGAAAATAGAACCAGAAGATGAGAAGGACCAGCGGCAACGATCGAAAGAAATAGACGTACGCCGCGGCCGCGAACGATACGATCCGCGAGCGGCTCAGGCGCACGATCGCCAGGAGCGTTCCCAGGACGAGGCCGCCGACGACGCCCAGAAGCGTCAGAAGCAGCGTAACCTGCATGCCCTCCCAAAGGAGCGGCAGGGCCGCCACGATCGTCGCGAGATCGAACCGCCCCATGATCACCGCGCCTCCATCGCAATGGTGCCGGGAATGCGCAGCCGCCGTTCCACGACGCTCATCAGCAGGGTGATGATCAACGTGATCAGCGCGTAGAGCCCGCTCGCCGCAGCGAACGCCTCGATCGGGTGGAAGGTCTGCTCGCTGACCTGGCGGGTCCGGCTCGTCAGCTCGAGGACGCCGATCGTCAGGGCCAGCGACGAGTTCTTGAAGATGTTCAGGAACTCGCTCGTGAAGGCCGGGATGGTGGTGCGATAGGCGACGGGCAGGATGATCCACCGGTACACCTGGCGCCGCGTCAGCCCCGTGGCCAAGCCCGCGAAGGTCTGGCCCTGCGGGATCGACTGGATGCCCGAACGCACCTGCTCGGCCACCCGGCAGGCGGTGTAAAGCCCGAGGCTGACGACCGCGGTCCAGAACTCCGGCTCCGGAAGCTCGCGCTTGAGCCATCGCCCCGCGGCTCGCGGCAGGACCTCCGGCAGGACGAAATAGAAGAGGAAGATCTGGACCAGCAGAGGTATGTTCCGGAACACCTCGACATACACGGCCGCCAATGCGCGAACGACGCGGGACCGCACCGTGCGCGCGATCCCGATCACCGTGCCGAGCACAAGCGCTATGATCCACCCGGCTGCCGCGACCAGGATGGTCCACAGCAGGCCGGACAGGATCCAGCCCAGGTAAGGGTCGGTGACGAGCACCGACCAGTTCCAATTGTACCGCATCGGTCTATGCGTGTGGGAGCCGCGCGGCCGCTATTCGGGAATCGCCTGCAGCGCGAACAGCGCCTTCATGGTGTCGGTCGCCGGCATGTTGATGGTCGACATCCACTTGTCGTAGATCTTCATGATGTCGCCGCTGCGATAGAGGCGGGCCAGCACGCGGTTGCCGACATGGCGAAAGGCTGAATCGTCCCGTCGCACCACGATCGCGTAGGGGTCGAACGACAGGAGCCGTCCCACGACCTCGTAGTCCTGAGGGTTCTTCGCCTTCGCGATGAGGCCGTACTCGACGACCTCGTCGGTCATGTGGGCATCGGTCCGCTCGGTCTCGAGCGCGATCCAGGCCTGGGGCTGGTCCTTCGTCGGCAGATGCTTGATGCCGAGATTGAGCTTCTCGTTGAGTTCGCGAAGCACCTTTTCGTTCGTGGTTCCCTGGTTGGCCGAGACCGTCTTGCCCCTCAGGTCCTCGATCTCCTTGATGCCGGAGCCCTTCTTGACGAGCAGCCGGTTGCCGGTCACGAACATCGTGTTGAGGAAGTCGACCTGCTGCTGCCGGGCAAGCGTGTTGGTCGTCGTCGCACAGACCAGGTCGACCGTCCCGTTCACGAGGAGCGGCGTCCGGGTCTGGCCGTTCACCGCCTGATAGCGAACCGTGAGCGTGTCGAGCTTGAGCTCCTTTTTCACTTCCTCGGCGATGAGATTGCACAGGTCGATGGAATAGCCCTGAGGCTTTCCATCCTGCCCAAAATACGCGAAGGGCGGCGAATCCTCGTTATGCCCGATGACGATCGTGCCGCTGTCCTTGATCTTCTTAAGCGTGCCGTAGAGCTCCTGAGCGGAAGCGCCCGCCCCGCAGACCAGAGTGGCGGCCACCAGCAGGGCGACCTTGGCGTTGGTAAATTTCATCGTTTCCTCCTTCGCTAATTCTCGTTTTCCCGTGCCAGAGCAGCCTCGAGGAGCCTGCTCAGATGCTCGTAATCCTCCTCCACGTTGTAGGCCTGCGCCGAAAGGCGGACCCACAATCGTCCCGAGACCGCAAACAATGCGGCGTCGCACCCGGCGTCCAGAAGATGCTGGCGGGTGGCGATCGCCTTTTCGGTCGTCACGGGCGATGTCGTGGTGGGAAGGCCGACGAGAGCCATCGAGGCGCACCAGTCGGGAGACGCGGCCACCTCGGTTCCGAAGTGGCGCGACACGATGGCCGCTCCCCTCCGGGCCAGCTCCGCATTCCGGACCCGCAGGTCCGCTCCGCCGAGCTGATCGTGGAACGCGATGGCGGAGTCGACCGCCAGGAATGCGCTCGGATCCCGCGTTCCCGTCCAATCGAACTCGGCCAGGAAGCCCTTGCCGAAGCCGTGGGAGATGATGACCGGGTGCAGCGCGGCCTGGCGGTCCGGTCTCGCCCAGAGAAAGGCGCATCCCTTCGGGGCCATCAGCCATTTGTGGCAGTTTCCGACATACCAGTCCGGATTGAGGGCGCCGAGGTCGAGCGTGACCTGCCCCGGCCCATGGGCTCCGTCGACGAGAATCGGGACCCCGGCGCTCCGGCAGATCCCGATGATCCTCGACAGCGGAAGCACGAGGGCGCTCGGCGACGTGATATGGTCGATGATGGCGATCCGCGTACGGTCGGTCAGCTTGTCCGACAGGTTCCGGAGAAGCGCATCCTCGGCGGGGTCGGGGAAGGGAATATCGGCTTCGACGACGACCGCCCCGCTCTGCTCCGCAAGGTACCGCACGGTGTTCCTGACGGCCCCGTAGGTATGGCTCAGGACGAGGATTTCGTCGCCGGCACCGAGAGACAGCGAGCGCAGGACGGCGTTGCATCCGCTCGTCGCGTTCTCGACGAAGACGAGATCCTGTCCCTGCGCGCCGACGAAGCGTCCAAGCTGCTCGGCACCGGCCCGTAGGGCATCGGGCAGGATCCGCCGCATGAAGAGCGTCGGCTGCGCCTCGAGCTTTCGCCGCCACTGGTCCTGCGCGTCGAGAACCACGCGCGGGGTCGCCCCATAGGAGCCGTGGTTGACCGTCAGCTTGCTCCAGTCGAGCTGCCACTGGCTTCGAACGGCCCTGCCGAGAAGTGGCGCAGACCGGGCCTTCATGAGCGACGTTGCATTCTCTGACACGATGGAACCGCCAATGGTGTGCGACGACGTCTTGGTGGGCGATCCCGGTGCGGGAGCGTTCCTCGCGCTCGCGGCCGAGGAGCGCCAGGGCTCCCTGCCCTTTGCCCGGTCGGGACGGGGTCCTTTGAGACCGCGGTCAAGACAGGGCAGCCGGCGCCGACCATGTCACTTCCGGGGCTGGCCGCTCACGCTGGCCAGTTCGCCGTCCAGCCAGGGATCCGTGTCCGAAACCTGCCCGCCTGCCTCGACGACTTTCCAGAACGTGACGTCGGCCCAGTGGATGATCGTATTCTCCAGGCTGCGGACGAGCAACTCGCCTTCGGCCGAGTGCGCTCCTGCGATATGCGCGATCTGCTCCGGGAGGCCCATCGTCAGGCAGATGTGAACGCCATAGCCGGGATGCCGGATCGAGGGCATGCCGGTCGCGCGCGGATTCTGCTTCCACCTGCTGACATTGTCCGGGTGAAACTCCCAGACCTTTCCGATGTCGTGGCACAGGGCTCCGGCGACGACGACATCGCGGTCGTAGGTGAAGTTCGGGAACAACGAGGCCATTTCCTCGGCCGTCTTGAGCGCCAGCCGGCACACGGACCTCATGTGGTCGGCCTGGGTGCCGCTGCGGAGCGGCCGGGAATCGTAATTTCCCGACGGCTTCATGTCGGAGATCTTGGCGAAGCCGCTGGCCTCGAGGGCCGCCACCCACGCGTCCGTGACGTTCGCGCGGAGCGCAGTGTCCCCGATCCACTCGATCTCCGGCATCTCCGCCAGCAGGCGCGCACGCTTCTCCTGTGTGATCTCGATGCGCTTCCCACGAAGCTCGACCGTCCGGGGTGCTGTCACGGCTTTCTCCTCTGTCCTACAGATCGTCGTACTTCGCTTCACTGGGTGCCGACGACATTCGGCAGCCACATGACTATTCCCGGCGCCCAGATGATCAGAATGATCATGACAATGAGACTGCCGATAAAGGGGAGCACGCCCAAGATGACGTCGCTGATCCTGCCGCGCCCCCGGACGCCCTGAACGACATACAGATTGACACCCACGGGAGGCGTGATCATCGCGGCTTCGCACAGCAGCACGACCATGATCCCGAACCAGACGGCGTCGAAGCCGGCCTGGACGACGACCGGCGTGATCACGGGCACCGTCACGATCATCATCGGCAGCGGCTCCATGAAGCAGCCGAGAACGAGATAGAACACGACGATCGCGATGAGGGTCCCCATCGGGCCGAGACCAAGCCCGGTGATGAAGGTGTTGAGCGCACCCACCAGCCCGATCGCGGAGAGAACGAAGTTCAGGAAAAACGCGCCCGCCACGATGAGCATGATCATCGCCGAGGTCCGCATCGTTCCGTCGAGCGCCTGCAGCACCATCGTGACGGTCAGCTTGCGGTTGATGGCGGCGAGGCCCAGGGCCGCGACGACGCCCAGCGCGGCCGACTCGGTCGGCGTCGCAAGCCCTGCGTAGATGCTTCCGATGACCAGCAGGAAGATGACGGCAGGCGGGACGAGGCCGCCGATGCTCTGCAACCGGTCGCCCCAGGACGAGACGATCGGCTTGCCGCGCCATTCGGGACGGAACAGGCAACTGATGAGAACGGTCGCCATGAAGATGAGGCCGAGCACGATCCCCGGTATGAAGCCTGCCAGGTAGAGCTTCGGCACGGAGGTCTGCGTCAACCAGCCGTAGATGATCAGGTTGATCGAAGGCGGAATGAGGATGCCGAGCGTGCCGCCGGCCGCGATGGAGCCGAGGAAGAGCCGCTCGCCGTAGCCGTAGGTCTTGATCACGGGAGTCGCGACGGTGCCGATCGTGGCCGCCGTGGCGACGCTCGAGCCGGAGGTCGCGGCAAATACCATGCAGGCGCCGATATTGGCATGCATCAGGCCCCCCGGGAGCCAGCCCAGCCAATGGCTCATCGAGCTGTAGAGGCGGTCCGCCATTCCCGACCGCAACAGGATCTCCCCGAGCAGGACGAAAAGCGGAACGCTCACGAGGAGGAAATTGCTGGAGGCCGACCAGACGACCTCGCCCATTGCGAGGTGCACGGGCAGCATCGAGAAGAGCTGTCCCAGCGCCAGCGCGAGCATGATCAACGCGGCGGCGACCGGGATGCTGAGCCCGAGCAGCAGCAGGAGAAGTCCGAGAGAGACAGATACCATCCCGCTATCTCACCTGAATCTGATGGACCTCGACCGCCTCCAGGGCTTCATCGATCTCCTCGTCGACGTTCGGCGGCGCCGTCACCGCAGCGACCGCCGCCAGGTCCCGGCGCACGAGAGCGACGAGGACGAGCACGATCTGCTCCACGCAGACGAGGGCGAACCATACGAGGCCGAAGAACCACAGACCTTGCGGAATGATCAGCGGGGTGCCCAGGGACGTGTTCTCGCGCGCGCCGAGCGACCAGGAGGCTTCGACGGTATCCCAGCAGTACCGTGCCAGGATCAAGGCAACGGCCCCGAGGACAAGCAAGGCGAGAACGTCGAGGATCGTCCGGATCGTCGGGGTCCCCAAGTTGCGAAGAAAATCGATGCGGACATGCGCCCGGTTGAGCAAGGCGTAGCTGAACGACCAGCTCCCGCTGATGGCCAGCGCATAGGTCGACAGCTCGGTGCCGACGCTGAACGGCAGCAGAAAGAGCTTTCGAACCAGAATCTCGAACGTGATGACGAACGAGGCAAGGACCAGAAGCAGGCCACCGAGCCTTGCGAGCCAGAGCGAGATCTTTTCGACCGCTGCATGAACAAGTGTCATGAGACTCGCTCTGGCATGGATGGCTCAGGATTTGGCGGGTCGCTCAGGGCGCCTTGGCCTCGACGCCGACGACCTTGCCGACGGTGGCGTTCCATTGCGTGACGCACTCCGCTCCACACCGCGCGGCCCAATCGGGAAGCACGCGTTCCCGCAGGACCTTTTGCGCGGACGCCCGGTCGGCGTCCGACACTTCGACGAGCGTCATCTTCGGATTGGCGACGATGCCGTCCTTGCAGGGTCCCTTGCCGGTGTTGCAGTTCACGCCGTCCTGAATGTCGGATTCCGCCTGAGCCCACATCCTGTTCTCGAGATCGGCGAACTGCTTCTCAAGGAAGGTGCGGGTTTTCTCGTCCAAGCGCGCCCAGTTGCGAACGTTGGCGCCGAAGAAGGTCATCGACCACCCCATGGGCAGCATGTAGAGGTGATCGCTCACCTCCCACCAGCGGGCCGTATTGCCGGCCGACGTGCCCGTGATCGCGCATTGCGCGACGCCGCGCTGCATCGCCGGAATGACCTCCGCGAAAGGAAGATTGACCGTCGACCCGCCGACCCCTTCCACGAGCTGGGACATCGCGCGGTTGAAGGTCCGGACGCTCCTGCCTTTCAGCGCCTCGATGCCTGAGACCGCGCCTTTGCAGTAAAATGCCTGGATCGCGATGGGGCTCATGCTGAGGAGCTTGGTGTTGTACTTTTCCTCCATCACCTTCGCGAGGATCGGGCGAAAGGCGTCGGCGGCTTTGCGCTGTGTCGCGATGTCGAGCGTGACTCCGGGCAGGTCCAGCCCGTCGAATCGCGCGTCTTCACCCGCCATATAGCTGAGCGTGCCTTCGGAGATGTCGAAGACGCCCTGGCGAAGGAGCCTAAGAACTTCAGGCCCGCGCATCCCAAGTTCCTCAAGGGAGCCGAAGGTCGTCGTGATGGCCTGGTTGCTCTTCGCGGGCAGTTCCTCCGTAAAGAACGGCTTATAGACCCTCTGGAACATGTTCTGGGTCTGATTGCCGCCTGAGACCTTCAGGTTCACCTTCTGGAGGTCTTGGCCTGCGGCCTGAAGCGGGAGTGCTATCGTAATAGCTGCGAGAGCGCCTGCGACGTAAGTCTTCATGGTCCCCTCCTCGGCAAAAGAGCGATACCGCGCCTGCGAGCCTCGTTGCAGGACGGCCCACCATCGAGACTAGACACATTGGCCGTGTAAAACTAATTGAATTTGGCTGCGTACTAATATTAGGATTCCTGATGAACCTGACGATCGCTCAGCTCGAAGCGTTCTTCTGGGCCGCACGGCTGGGATCAGTAAAAGGCGCCGCGCGGCAGTTGAACCTGGCGCAGCCGACCATATCGCTGCGCCTCAAATGCCTTCAGGAGGAGCTTGGGAAGCGGTTGTTCGAGCGCTCCGGCTGGGGCATCAAGCTGACGCTCGAGGGCGAGCAACTCTTCAATCACACCCGGGTCGTCCTGGACGAGATCGGTCGCCTGCGCGACCGGATCGGCACCTCCGAAGCCGTAAAGGGCGTCGTCAGGGTCGGTGTCCCGGAAACCTTCGCGGTCACGTGCCTGCCGCGGCTCCTTCAGACGATTGCGCAGGACCATCCGGCGCTGCGGCTCGAATTGACGGTTTCGACGAGCTCGGACCTCGAACGCGAGGTCCTGGAGCGAAAGCTCGAACTCGCTTTCGTCGTGCACCCTGCCGACCTGACATCCTTGAGGCTGATCCCGCTCGGGCGGCAGGAGGCGGTGTGGATGGCCTCCCCGCGCTTCAAGCTGGGTCCCATGGTCAGACCGGCGGATCTTGCCCACGTGCCCGTGATCACGAACCCGGCGCCGTCGGCCATGTACCGGCAGATCGCCGGATGGTTCAGCGCCGCGGATATCGAACCGCAGAGGCTCGACATCTGTACGAGCGTGATGGTGATCGCCCACCTCGTCGAGGAGGGCGTCGCAGCGGGATTCCTGCCCGTGAAGCTGATGAGCCGGCAGGTCAGAGCCGGCAGCGTCGAAATGCTCGAGGCCAACCCCGTGCTTCACCACGCCAGCGTCTACGCGGCGCATCGGATCGGCGGAGCCAGCCGCCAGGTCGAGACCGTCGTCGTCGCCGCCCGGCAGGTGCTTCAGGATCTGGACTTCCTGAGCTGAACCCTCGGCGGGAGCCGCAGGGCTCGAACGCGCCGGAGAGCTGCGTGCCCCGGATGGGGATGCAGGCTCGTGCCGCCCGCGCGGACGCCCGGCATCGTCGCAGCGCGCCGGCGTGAGCCGAGCCGTCGCCACGTCGCAACTTGCCCGCGATGGATTATCCGGTCGAGGCAGACCCGGGAGCCTTGATCTCACTCCCACTCGATCGTGCCGGGCGGCTTCGAGGTGATGTCGTAGGTGACGCGGTTGATGCCCTTGACCTCGTTGATGATGCGGGTCGCGACGCGGCCCAGGAACTTCATGTCGAAGGGATAGAAATCCGCCGTCATGCCGTCGATGGAGGTGACGGCGCGAAGCGCGCAGACGTGGTCGTAGGTGCGCCCGTCGCCCATCACCCCGACGGTCTTGACGGGCAGGAGAACTGCGAAGGCCTGCCAGATCTCGTCGTAGAGGCCGGCGAGGCGGATCTCCTCGAGGTAGATCGCATCGGCCTTGCGCAGGGTGTCGAGCTTCTCGCGCGTGATCTCGCCCGGCACGCGGATCGCGAGGCCGGGGCCCGGGAAGGGATGGCGGCCCACGAAGGCGTCTGGCAGTCCGAGCTCGCGCCCGAGCGCGCGCACCTCGTCCTTGAAGAGCTCGCGCAGGGGCTCCACGAGCTTCATGTTCATGCGCTCGGGCAGACCACCGACGTTGTGGTGGCTCTTGATCGTCACCGACGGCCCGCCCGTGAAGGACACGCTCTCGATGACGTCGGGGTAGAGCGTTCCCTGCGCCAGGAAATCGGCGCCCCCGATCTTCTTCGCCTCTTCCTCGAACACCTCGATGAAGAGGCGGCCGATGGTCTTGCGCTTGACCTCGGGGTCGGAGACGCCCTCGAGCGCGCCGATGAAGAGGTCCTGGGCCTGCACGTGAACCAGCGGGATGTTGTAGCTGTCCCGGAACAGGGTCACGACCTGCTCGGCCTCGTGCGCCCGCATGAGGCCGTGATCGACGAAGACGCAGGTGAGCTGCTCGCCGATCGCCTCGTGGATCAGCACCGCGGCGACGGCGGAATCGACGCCGCCCGACAGGCCGCAGATCACGCGGCCCTTGCCGACCTGGGCCCGGATGCGCTCCATGGCCTCCTCCTTGAAGGCCCGCATGGTCCAGTCGCCGGAGCAGCCCGCGATGTCGCGCACGAAGTTGCGGATCAGGAGCGCCCCGTGGGGGGTGTGCGCGACCTCCGGGTGGAACTGGACGGCGTAGAACTGCCGGCTCTCGTCGCCCACCACCGCGAAGGGGGCGTTCGGCGAGATCGCGTAGGTCTGAAAGCCCTCGGGGAGCTTGGTGACCCGGTCGCCGTGGCTCATCCACACGGGATAGCGCTCGCCCACGTGCCAGACGCCCTTGAAGAGCGGGTTCTCGGCCAGGATCTCGACCTCGGCGCGGCCGAACTCGGCGTGGTGCCCGCCCTCGACCTCGCCGCCGAGTTGCACCGCCATGGCCTGCTGGCCGTAGCAGATGCCGAACACCGGCACGTCGCCGGAGAACACGTCCTGGGGCGCGCGGGGCGAGTTCTCGGCCGTCACGGAAGCCGGGCTCCCCGAGAGGATCACGCCCTTCGGGTTCAGGCGCCGGAACGCCTCCTCGGCTTTGTCGAAGGGGACGATCTCGGAATAGACCCCCTCCTCGCGCACGCGGCGGGCGATGAGCTGCGTGACCTGGGAGCCGAAATCGACGATGAGGATCGTGTCGTGGGACTGGGTCATGGCTCGACGTCGCTGAGAAGGCGGAGACGCCCGACCACGGGATCGTGGCCGAGCTGGGAGCGGCAGCGCTGGACGAAGGCGGCATCGGCCGTGACCATCACGGCTTCGCGGCGTTCGGCCGACGCGAGGTAGAGGCAATCGTAGAGGGGATGGGCCAGGGCGCGGGCAAGATCAACCGCCCGGTCGAGGATTTCTGTCGACGGAACGAGTCGCGGCGTCGTGAGGGCCAGATCGGTGACCGCGTCTTCGAAGGCGCTGTCGGAAATCTGGCCGACCTTGAGCTGGCGCAGCAGAGCGTTGACGACCTCGATGCGGAAGATGTCGGCTGCGAACAGCTCGAGGCGCGGATCGTCTAGCAGGGCGAGAGCCCGCTCCGTGCCGGCCTCGTTGACGTACCACTTCACGGCAACGCTGGCGTCGAGGACGAGCCGCGTCATCGACGGTCGCGGTCCTCACGGATGAAGACAACCGATTCGATGTCGGCCTTCTGGGGCTGGGTCGCGAGAATCCGACGTGCGACGGCCGACCGGTCCCCCGCTGGGCGAACCGACCGCTGCAGGGTGAACCGGGCGTACTCGTCCAGGCTGATCCCGAGCGCCTCGGCCTCGCGGCTCAGTTCCGCGAGAACGGCGTCGTCGATCTGGATCCGGAGCTCGCCCATGGCCGTTCCTCGTTTGTCCTCCGCATTATAGGTCAAGTCAGGTCCGGGCGAGATGCGCCACGTAGAACCCGTCGGTTCCGGTCCGCAGCGGCGTCATCTGGAGCCCGTGCTGCGTGAAACGGACCCGGTCGGCCAGGCCCTCCAAGCCCGCCGCGGCCAGCACGTCGGCGGCCGGGACCACCCGCAGGCCCGGCTCGCGCACGAGGAGCGCGGCGACGGCGTCGTCGTTCTCCTCACGCAGGATCGAGCAGGTCACGTAGGCGATGCGCCCGCCGGGGCGCACCAGGCGGGCGGCGCGGTCGAGGACGTCGGCCTGCTCCTTGCGGCGCGTCTCGAGGCTGCCGGGGCGCAGGCGCCACTTGGCGTCCGGGTTGCGGCGCCAGGTCCCGATCCCGGTGCAGGGGGCGTCGACGAGCACTAGGTCGATACGCCCGTCGAGGTCGGTGACCGCGTCGGCCCGTCCGCGCGGGGTGCGGACCTGGACGTTGCGGGCGCCGGCCCGCGCCAGGCGGTCGTGGATCGGGGCGAGGCGGCGGGCGTCGTTGTCGGTGGCGTAGATCTGGCCGGCGTTCTGCATCAGGGCCGCGAGCGCCAGCGTCTTGCCGCCGCCGCCGGCGCAGAGGTCCACCACCTGCTCGCCGGGCTTGGCGCCCGACAGGAGCGCCGCGAGCTGCGAGCCCTCGTCCTGGATCTCGATCCAGCCTTTGAGGAATTCAGGCTCCGCCTGGATCGCCGGCCCGCGACCGTCCTCGGAAGGCGCGATGCGAAGCCCCAACGGGGAGAGCGGGGTCTGGAGCGCGCCGAGATGGGGCAGCGCATCCTGGGCCTCGTCGCGGGAGGCCACCTTCAGGGTGTTGGCGCGAAGATCCAGGGGCGCGCGGGCCGCGAGGCCCTGCATTTCGGGGACGAGATCCTCGCCGAGGAGCCCGGCGAGCGACGGCTCGATCCAGTCCGGGAAGTCGCCCGCGACCGCGGCCGGCGCGTCGTCGAGCGATCCCGACGAGAGCCGCTCCCGCTCGGCCTGGGTGAGCGGCGCCGGCGCGTGACGCTCGCCGGAGCACAGGGCGGCGATCGCCTCCGGCGCGAGCCCGCGCTGGAGCCTGAGCGCGCCGAGCAGGACGGCGCGGGCGCTCCCCTCGCCCATGAGCCAGGCCGCGGAGGATTTCCGGCGCAGGGAATCGTAGACGAGGCTCGCGATGGCGGCGCGGTCCTTGGAGCCCGCGAAGCGGTGGGACAGACCCCAATCCTTGAGGGCTTCGGTGGCGGGGCGCCGCCGGGCCTCGATGTCCTCGAGGACCTCGATGGCGGCGGAGAGGCGGGCGGCGGGGGTCATGGGCGTCTCGCGAAGTTCGGGCAGCCGGCGGAACGGTGGATCGGCCTCATGCCGCTGCCCCGAACAGCACCCGCACCGCAAAGATGGTCCACATCAGCGCCAGGATGCCGACGCCGACGAGGAAGGCCTGGAAGCGCCACAGCAGGCGGTTCGACGTGGTGTGGATGAAGGCGTGCACCAGCCGGCTCGCCACGAAGGCCCAGGACAGGACGACGAAGAGGAGGTCCGTCTTGCGGGTCAGGATCGCCAGGATCACGAGCACGTGGAACAGGACCGGGATCTCGAGCTGGTTCTGGTAGGCGTTCGAGACCTGCTGCACCCGCGTAGGCCAGGCGCGCTGGCCGAGCACGACCTCCCCGACCCGCACCTCCTTCGACCGGACCGCGGCCACGCGCGAGCGGCCGGTCCAGACCAGGAGAGCGAAGGTCAGCGCGACCTGGACGAAGACGGGGGCGAGGATGGCAGGGAGGGTCATCCCGCCCTCACGACCGCGTCGGGTAGTTCGGGCTCTCCCGGGTGATGGTCACGTCGTGGACGTGGCTCTCGCGCAGGCCCGCGCTGGTGATGCGGATGAACTGGGCGCGGTCGCGGAACTCCTCCAGGGTCGCGGCGCCCACATAGCCCATGGCGGCGCGCAGGCCCCCGGCGAGCTGGTGCAGCACCGCCGAAACCGGGCCCTTGTAGGCGACCTGCCCCTCGATGCCCTCCGGCACGAGCTTGAGCGCGTCGCGCACCTCGGCCTGGAAGTAGCGGTCGGCCGAGCCGCGGGACATGGCCCCGACCGAGCCCATGCCGCGGTAGGACTTATAGGAGCGGCCCTGGTAGAGGTAGACCTCGCCGGGCGTCTCGTCGGTGCCGGCGAGCAGCGAGCCCACCATCGCGCAGTTGGCGCCGGCCGCCAGCGCCTTGGCGAGGTCGCCCGAGAACTTGATGCCCCCGTCCGCGATCACCGGCACGCCCGCGCTCTCGGCCGCCTCGACCGCCTCCATGATCGCGGTGAGCTGGGGCACGCCGACGCCGGCGACGATGCGGGTGGTGCAGATCGAGCCCGGCCCGATCCCGACCTTCACGGCGTCCGCGCCCGCGTCGATCAGGGCCTGGGCGCCCTCGCGGGTCGCCACGTTGCCGGCGATGACCTGAACGGCGTTCGAGAGCTTCTTGACCCGGGTCACCGCCTCCAGGACCTTCACGGAATGGCCGTGGGCGGTGTCGACCACGATCACGTCGCAGCCTGCGTCGATGAGGCGTTCGGAGCGCTCGAAGCCCCCCTCCCCCGTGGTGGTCGCGGCCGCGACCAGGAGCCGGCCCTGCTCGTCCTTGGCGGCGTTGGGATGGGCGACCTGCTTCTCGATGTCCTTGACCGTGATGAGGCCGATGCAGCGGTAATGGTCGTCGACCACGAGGAGCTTCTCGATCCGGAACTGGTGCAGGAGCCGGCGCGCCTCCTCCTGGGTGACGCCCTCCCGGACCGTGATGAGCCGGTCCTTGGTCATCAGCTCGGAGACCTTCTGGCCCGGGTTCGAGGCGAAGCGCACGTCGCGGTTCGTCAGGATGCCGACGAGCTTGCCCTTGGAGCCGCCGGGGCCGCGCTCCACCACCGGGATCCCGGAGATGCCGTGGCGCTTCATGGTCGCGAGCGCGTCGGCCAGCGTCTCGTCCGGGTGGATCGTGATCGGGTTCATGACCATGCCGGACTCGTAGCGCTTCACGAGTCGCACCTGCTCGGCCTGGGCGTCGGGCTCGAGATTCCTGTGGATGACCCCGAGGCCCCCGCTCTGCGCCATGGCGATCGCCATGCGGGCCTCGGTCACCGTGTCCATCGCGGAGGCGACGATCGGCAGGTTGAGGCGGATCGTGCGGGTGAGCCGCGTCGCCACGTCGACGTCGGCGGGCAGCACCTCGGAGCGCCCCGGCCGCAGCAGCACGTCGTCGAAGGTGAGGCCATCGATGATCGTATCGGCGGTGATGCGGGCCATGAGCCAACTCCTGAAGGGCGTGAGGCAGGACCGGCGAGGTCCGAGCACGAGTTGGCGCGGGTCCGTAGCATGCGTGCGACGGTTCGCAAAGGGCTCAAAGGCCGGTGAGACCATGTGAACCGGGAAAAGCTGCCGTGCTCCCGTCAAGCTGGCCAAAGGGCGGGCTGGGGCCTAATTCCGGGTCAGCCATGCAGAACCGCCGCCTCGTCCCGCTCATCATCGCCACGGCGCTCTTCATGGAGAACACCGACTCGACGGTGATCGCGACCTCGCTGCCGATGATCGCGGGCGACCTCGGGACGGACCCGATCGCCCTCAAGCTGGCCCTGACCTCCTATCTCGTCAGCCTCGCGATCTTCATCCCCGTGTCCGGCTGGATGGCCGACCGCTTCGGCTCGCGCAACGTCTTTGCGATCGCTCTGGGCGTCTTCATGGCGGGCTCGCTCGCCTGTGCGGCCTCCTCGTCGCTCGGCGGCTTCGTGCTGGCGCGGTTCTTCCAGGGCATGGGCGGGGCCATGATGATCCCCGTGGGGCGTCTCGTGATCCTGCGCAGCGTGCCGAAGGCCGAGGTCGTGCAGGCGCTCGCGACCCTGACGATCCCGGCGCTGATCGGCCCCATCATCGGCCCGCCGCTCGGGGGCTTCATCACCACCTATTTCCACTGGCGCTGGATCTTCTTCATCAACATCCCGATCGGCCTCCTCGGGATCGCGCTCGCGCTCCGCTACATCCCGAACCTGCGGGAGGAGGACACGCCGCCCCTCGACCTGGTCGGGTTCGTCCTGTCGGGCTTCGGCATGGCGCTCCTCATGCTGGGGCTCGCGACCGGTGGGCGCCACCTCCTGCCGACCGAGGCCTCGGTCGCCTGCGGCCTCGTCGGGGCCGTGCTCGTGACCGCCTATGTCCCGCACATGCGGCGCCACCCGGCACCGCTGCTCCAGCTCCGGCTCCTCGCGATCGCGACCTTCCGGGTCAGCATCCTGGGCGGCTCCCTGTTCCGGATCGGCGTCGGGGCGATCCCGTTCCTCCTGCCCTTGATGCTGCAGGTCGGGTTCGGGCTGAACCCGCTGCAATCGGGCTCCATCACCTTCGTGGCCGCGGCGGGTGCGCTCTTCACCAAGACGATCGCGAAGCGCGTGCTGGAGCGCGTCGGCTTCCGGCGCGTACTCGTCGTCAACGCGGTCGTGGGCGCGGCCTTCATCGCCGCGAACGGGCTGTTCTCGCCGGCGACGCCGTTCTGGCTCATGATGACGGTGCTGCTGCTCGGCGGCTGCTTCCGCTCGCTCCAGTTCACCAGCATCAACGCCATCGGTTACGCCGACGTCTCGACGCGCGACATGAGCTCGGCCACCAGCATCACGGGCGTGGTGCAGCAGCTCTCGCTCAGCATCGGCGTGGCGCTCGGGGCCTTCGTGGTGGAGAGCGCCGCCGCTTTTCGCGGCAGCACCGACCTGATCGCGGCGGATTTCGGCCCGGCCTTCTTCGCGGTCGCGCTGATCTCGGCGCTCTCGACGTTCGCGTTCATGCGGCTGACGCCCGATGCCGGCGCCGAGATGTCGGGCCACCACGCGGTGAGGAAACGGGCGCCCGCCACGGGGCTCGGCGACGGCGTCAACGAATAGAGCGCGCGGGGGGCCTCTACACCTTCGCGTGAACGGCCTCCCGCCCCCTGGACGGACCCAATGCGGGCTTTAGCATCCGCGCCACCCTCCGAGGAGACGCCGCATGGACCAGCGCATCATCGACCTCTACGACGACTTCACCCATGGCGATTACAGCCGCCGGGACTTCCTCGACCGCCTCGCCCGGCTCGCCGGCAGCGCCGCCGCGGGCGCGGCGCTGCTGCCCTTGCTGCAGAACAACTACGCCCTCGCCCAGGTGATGCCGGAATCCGATCCCCGGATCGCGGCCGAGACCGTCGATGTGCCGGGCGCGCAGGGACTGAAGGGCTACCTCGTGAAGCCGGCGGGCGCCGGCAAGCTGCCCGCCGTCATCGTGATCCACGAGAACCGCGGCCTCAACCCGCACATCAAGGACGTGACCCGGCGCATGGCCGCGGAGGGCTTCCTGGCGCTCGGGCTCGACTACCTCTCGCCCATGGGCGGCACCCCTGCCGACGAGGACAAGGGCCGCGAGATGATCGGCCAGTTGAAGCCCGACGACGTGATCGCCTACGGCAAGGCGGCAGTCGCCTTCCTCGAGACGCACGCGAACGGCAACGGCCGGGTCGGCGCCATGGGCTTCTGCTGGGGCGGCGCGGCGGTCAACAACCTGGCCGTCAACGAGCCGAAGCTCGACGCGGGCGTCGCCTATTACGGCCGCCAGCCCAAGACCGAGGACGTGGCGAAGATCCAGGCGCCCCTGATGCTGCACTATGCCGGGCTCGACCAGGGCATCAACGCCGGCATTCCCGCCTACGAGGCGGCCCTCAAGGCGGCCGGCAAGGCGTACGAGCTCCACATGTACGAGGGCGTGAACCACGCCTTCAACAACGACACCGGCGCCGCCCGCTACGACAAGGCGGCCGCGGACCTCGCCTGGGGGCGCACGGTGGCGTTCCTGAAGCGGCACCTGGCGCAGAGCGCGGGGTAGCGGGCTACTGCCCCCTCTCCCCGTTTACCGGGAGAGGGAGGTGCGCGGCGACCGGCCGCTCAATCCTCGAACGCCTCCACCTCGACCCGCCGCCCGAGCATGAAAGCGTCGGCGACCAGGCGGAACGGGGCGGGGTCGACGTCGGAGCGGCCGGAATCGAGCAGCTCGGCGAAGCGGGCGTAGATGCCCTGGTATTCCTGCGACGGCTCCTCCGCGACGAGGCGGCCGTCGATCTCGAGGCGGCGGCCGCCGTGGCGGAGCGCGAGGCTCAAGCCGGCCTCGGTCTCGACCGCGATGTCCCAGCTCTGCGGCCCGGTCTGGCGCCAGTCGAACACCGCCCTCAACGCGGCGTCCCGGCGCCTCGACCCGAAGTCCAGGGTCGCGGCGATCGGCGCGTCGCGGTTTTGCGGGAATTCGAGCACGGCCCGGCGCACGAAGACCGGCTCCGGCATGATGCGGGTCACGATCGAGAGCGCGTTGATGCCGGGGTCGAACACCCCGAAGCCGCCGGCCTCCCAGATCCATTGCTGGCCCGGATGCCAGTGGCGCACGTCCTCCTTCCAGGTCACCTGGAGCACCCGCACGGACTGGCCCTGGAGCGCGCGCCGCGCCTCCTCGACGCCGCGGTTGTACTGCGAGTGCCAGGTCGTGAAGAGCACCCGCCCCTCGCGCTCGGCGATCCGCGCCAGATCCTCGAGTTCGCTCAAGGTCGCGGCGGGCGGCTTCTCCAGCAGCACGTGCTTGCCGGCCAGGAGCGCGTCGCGGGCGATGACGTGACGCACCTGCGGCGGCGTGCAGATCGCGACCGCGTCGACGTCGGGCAGCGCCAGTATCGCCTCGTGCGAGCGCACCGCATGGGGCACGCCGGGCAGCGACAGGCCGCGCTGGCTCGACACGGCCGTGAGCGCGAAGGCCGGGTTCGCCCGGACCACCGGGACGTGCTGGTCGTTGGCGATCTTGCCGAGGCCGATGATGCCGATCCTGTGCGCCATAGCGCCCTCCCCCTGCGGTGATGTCCCCGGATGGCAGCCCGTCAGGGCTCGCCGCCCTCGTCCCTGCGGCCGCGGAATCCGGTCGCGAGCACGTAGAGCTCCGAGGAATCGGCCCGGCTCGCCGCCGGCTTCACGTGCCGGACCACGGCGAAATCGCGCTTGAGGTCGGCCAGCAGCTGGTTCTCGGTGCCGCCCTGGAAAACCTTGGCGACGAAGGCGCCGCCGGGCGCCAGGATCTCGCGGGCGAACTGGATGGCGGCCTCCGCCAGCCCGATGATGCGCAGGTGGTCGGTCTTCTTGTGACCGGTGGTGTTGGCGGCCATGTCGGACATGACGATATCGGCCGGTCCGCCTATCATGTCGGTGAGCGTCTGCGGCGCGCTCTCGTCGAGGAAGTCGAGTTGGATGAACTCGACGCCCGGCATGGGCTCGATTTCGAGGAGGTCGATGCCGACGACCCGGCCTTTCCCGTGGACGCTCCCGACCCGGGCGGCCGCAATCTGCGACCAGCCGCCCGGAGCGGCGCCGAGGTCGACCACGCGCTGGCCGGGCTTGAGGAGGTGGTATCTGTCGTCGATCTCGAGCAGCTTGAAGGCCGCGCGCGAGCGGTAGCCCTCGCGCTTGGCGCGGGCCACGTAGGGGTCGTTGAGCTGGCGCTCCAGCCATTTCTGGGAGGAGAGCGTGCGCTTGCGCGCCGTCTTCAGGCGCTGCTTGAGGTTGCGCGTTCCGGAGCCGGCTTTCTCGGCCACTTCTGGTCTCTCCGCCGTGAGGGTCTCGGTCCGCTCCTATCGCAAACGCCGGCCGCGCGGGGAAGTGCCATCCTGGCCCAGGGAGCCCCGGCGGCCGCGGGGAGGCTCAGGAGCGATTGCGGCGCCAGACCCCGTCCTCGCGCATCATCGTCATGAGGATCCCCTCCCGCAGGCCCCGGTCGGCGATGCGCAGGCGTTCGGAGGGGAAGGCGCGGCGAATCGCCTCCAGGATGGCGCAGCCCGCGAGCACGAGGTCGGCCCGCTCGCGGCCGATGCAGGGATTGGCGGCACGCTCCTCGAAGTTCATGCCGACCAGGCGCTCCATGACCTCGGAGATGTCGCCGTCCCGGAGCCACAGGCCGTCGACCCGGCGCCGGTCGTAGCGCGGCAGGCCGAGATAGATCCCGCCGATGGTCGTGACCGTGCCGGAGGTTCCGAGCAGGTGGAAGTGCGGCGCCCGGCCGGCCTGGGCGGCGATGAGCTCGAAATCGAGCAGCAGCTCCGCGACCTCCTCGACCATGCCCTCGAAGATCTCGGGGGTCACGTCGACGCCGCCGTGCCGCTCGGCGAGCGTCACGACGCCGACGGGGAGCGAATCCCAGGCGCGGATGCGCTTGCACGGGTCGGCGAAGAGCCCCGGCGCCGGCCCATCGAGCCAGGCGATCTCGGTCGAGCCGCCGCCGATGTCGAACACGATCACGGACTGGGCCTTCGGATCCGCGAGGGAGGCGCAGCCCGTGACTGCGAGATAGGCCTCCGTGCGCCGGTCGACGATCTCGAGGTCGAGGCCGAGCTCGTCCTGGACCCGCGCGATGAAGGCGGGGCCGTTCTCGGCGAGGCGGCAGGCCTCCGTGGCGACCAGCCGCGCGCGGGACACGTGCCGCGACTCCATCTTGCCCTTGCAGACCCGCAGGGCCTCGACGGTCCGCTCCACGGCACCTTCGCTGAGGCGGTTGCCGAGGCCCAGCCCCTCGCCGAGCCGCACGATGCGCGAGAAGGCGTCGACGACGCGGAAGCCGAACTGCGACGGCTCCGCGATCAGAAGGCGGCAATTGTTGGTGCCGAGGTCGAGCGCCGCATAGGCGCCGGCGCGGCGCGGGTGCTCGACCGCGCGCGGCTTTGCGAGCCACCCCGACGGCGCGCCTGCGGCAGCCGCCGACGCGCTGTCGGCGGGTTCGCGCGGGGCGATAGCGTCGGTCTTGGGTCGCAAGCGCCGGATCCTGTCTGGCGCCGGACCGGCCGGCGCCTCTCGTTGAGAGACTAATCATCGGCCCCCGGCTCTGCCAAGGGTGCGGCCCACGTTATCAGGCGACGACCTGACAGGCGGGACGCTGCGACGGAGCCTCCTTCCGCTCAGGAAGCGGCCTTCATCGGCGTCCCGGCGAGGCGCGCGAAGGCGCGCTCGATGTCGGCCGGGGCGTGGTAGCAGCCGAAGCCGAAGCGGATGCGGTCGCCGCGCACGTCGGTGACGATCCGCCGCTCCATCAATTCGCGATGGAGCGCCGCCGCGCCGGGTGTCTCGAAGGTGAGGAAGTGTCCGCGCTGCGGCGTGTCGACCGGCGTGACGAGGCGCGCATCGATCAGGGGCGCGAAGGCATGGCGCTCCAGCGCGGCGAGGAAGGCCTCCTGCAAGGCGAGCACATGCGCGTGGATCGCTTCCACGGTCAGACCGATCTCCGCCATCCATGCGAATACCGCGCGCATGCGGTAGAAGCCGGAGGGGTCGAAGGTCGCGCCGGCGAAGCGCATGCCGTCCTCGCTGTAGCGCACGCCGGTCTGCCGCGCCGACAGCGTCCCGAAGGCCGCATACCAGCCGGTGTCGCGGGGGCGCGGTGCGTAGCCCGGCGGGCAGTGCATGAAGCAGGCCCCCTCCCCCGCCATGGCGTACTTGTAGCCGCCCGCGAGGTAGAAGATGCGGTGTGCGACGGACGAGAGGTCCGTCGGCAGCGCCATGAAGCCGTGATAGCCGTCGACGACCACGAGCGTCTCGGGCTCGCGCACGGCCGCAATGAGCGCGTCGAGCGGGCCGCTCGTGGCGCCGGAGTTGAAGAACACGTGGCTGACGAAGACGAGGTCGTGGCCCCCGCGGGCGCAGGCCTCGTGGAAGCGCTGCGGAAACGTCGCGGCGGGATCGACGGCCACGCGCTCGACGGCGACGAGACCGTCTTCTTCGAGGCGCGCGATCTGGCGCGTCAGCGTGTGGAACTCGCCGTCCGAGGTCAGGATGCGGCCCGGGCGGCCCGCAGGCAGAGCGGAGAGCAGCCGGCGCAGGAAATCGTGCGTGTTCGGCGCGACGGCGATCGTCGCCGGATCCGGCAGGTTGAGGATGCGGGCGATGGAGCCCTGCACCGCGGGCAGGAGTTCGGCGAAGATCGGCCCCCACTTCTCGTCGGCGTGCAGCGCCGCCTCCTCCCAGCAAAGCTGCTGCGCCGCAAACGTGACGTCAGGCCAGTAATGGTGCGAATGAGCCGCGAGATGGATCCGGTCCGGCTCGGCGCCGGCGAAGCGGCTGAAATGGGAGGCAAGATCGAGCAAGGGTCACTCCGTCCGGGTCGTGCCGGCGCGGCCGGAATGCGCATCCTGCGTGGCGTAGACGAAGCCCATGCCGCGGGCGACCGGGGCGGGCAGCACCGGCAACGCCGAGCGCGGAATGAGATAGGTCGAGAGGCGGAACAGGTCGGTGAAGATGCCGTGCCGCTCCGCGGTGGCACGCAGATAGTCGTGGCCCGACGAGCCGCCGGTGCCGACCTTCACGCCGAGCATGCGGCTCACCATGAGGGCATGGCGGTAGCGCCAGAGCGTCAGGCCCTCGTCCACGTCCATGAGGGTCTGGAGCAGGCGGAAGGCGGGGTTCAGCGCCGGCTCGTCGCGGTAGAGCGTGATCAGGAGCGCGGCCTCGATGGCGCGGCTCGACATGCGCCACGAGCTCTCCTCGCCCTCCTCGAAGATCGCCGCGAAGTTCTTCAGTGCCCCCTCGATGGCGAGCGATTCGGCGGCGCGCTGGTGCGACGAGAGATGGGCGTCGCCGCGCACCCGCTCCTGATCCGCGGTCAGCATGCGGACCACCGCGGCGCGGTAGGCCTCGCGGAACGAGGTGCCGCCCCAATCCACGAAGGGCGTGCGCGCGAGCCAGCGGTCGAGGAGGTCGAGCAGGCTCGGGCTCTCCGCCGCGCGGACGAGGCGAGCGCGGTCGGCGTCCGAGAGCTTCGACTCGAACGGCGCGCGGTCGAAGGTGAGCCGCCGGTCGCCGGCAAGCCCGAGGCGGATCTCGATCTCGCGGAACTGCGCCGACTGGAAGCCGGAGGCCGGATAGAGCAGGTCGCGGAAATCGAGGAAGTCGAGCGGCGTCATGGTCTCCATGACGTCGAGCTGGTGCACGAGGAGCTTCAGGATCTCCTGCATGCGGTCGAGGCCATGGGTGATGCGCCCGAGCACCCGGTCATCCACCGGATTGGCGGAGAAATCGGCCTCGATGCGGGTCAGTTCGTGCAGGATCTGCTTGAACCAGAGCTCGTAGACCTGATGCACGGTGATGAAGAGCATCTCGTCGTGCGCGGGCTTCCCGGCCGCCTCGCTCGCGGGCTGCTGCGCGGCGAGGAGCTGGTCGAGCCGAAGATACGCGCTGTAGTAGCAGCCGGGAGGCGCGCCGGCGGCGCCGACGGTCTCGGGGTCTCGCGGGGCTTGGCAGGTCATGGCGCTCTCCGGCTGACGTTCCCACTCTAGCGCCGGCCTGCCCCTGCGTCACCGCCCCGGCCCGCGCGCCCCAGCGGCCTGCCAGGCGGCTTCCCAAGCGACCGAAAGCGCTTTATGGCCGAGCTTCGCGGGATCTCGAGGGCAGGCGGCGGACCGGATGGGCCGGCACGGGGCCGCCGGGGAGGACAGGGGATGGGTTGGGGCGCCATCAATGCGGCCTTGAACGGCCTGGTGCGCGACGGCGTGATCGCCGCGTTCAAGACGAACTTGGCCGAGCCCGCGACGCCCTTCGGCCTGCACGTGACCGTGACGGCGCCTGGTGCGGACGACGACGCGGGCGTCGAGGAGGTCCGCCGCAAGGTCCTCGCCGCCCTCGACGAACTGGGCGAGGACGCGACCGTGACGGTCAACCGGTCCGGACAGCCGCTGCGCCCCGACCAGGACGCCTGACATCTCTCCCTCCCCGCCCGAGAGCCCCCTCTCCCCGCAGGCGGGGAGAGGGCCGGGGTGAGGGGCCGGTCGGAAGTGCGCACACGGCCCGTCGACCCGCATCCGGGACCCCCGTGGAGGCCGGCTTCAGGCCCGCATCCCCGCCGGCGGCACCGCTTCGAGGCGGGCGGCGCCGCGCTTCAGGCGGGTCAGGACCCACTCGAGCAGGCTTCGGATCTCGGCCGCGGCCTTGCCGCGCGGGTCGTGCTCGGTGACGCCGAGGCCGCAGGCGAGCGCGTCCATATGGTCGGCGCGGAGCGCCAGGGCCGTATCCGCCACGGGGCTGATGAGCTGGAGCGCCCGCACCGCATTGGCGGTGCGCGCCGTGCGCCCGCCCACGGGGCACTGGTTGAGCACGAACGCGAAGGACTTCGCGCGGTCGCCGAGCTCCCGGATCGTCGGCCGGGCGGCCTCAATGTCGGCGACGCTGGGGCGCACCGGCAGCAGGCAGAGATGCGCCTCGCGGATCGCCGCCGTGGTGGCGTGGCTGTCGGAGCCGGGCGTGTCGACGATCGCGAGGTCGGTGCCGGCGCGGTCGAGCGCGTGCAGGTGCGACGACAGGTAGGACCACGACAGGGCCGTGACCGCAGGGGCCTCGGCCTGGCGCCGCTGGTGCCAGCTCGCGGTGGTGCCCTGCGGATCGGTGTCGAGGAGGGCGACCTTGAGGCCGCGCTCCACGGCCGCGACCGCGAGCGAGACGGCCAGGCTGCTCTTCCCGGTGCCGCCCTTCTGGGTCACGAGTGCGAGTACGTCCATGCTGGCCTGCCCATCCGCGTGTCCGGCCAGTTAATCCGAATCGCGCCCGCAGGCCAAACGCAAGTTTGCAGCGCAGCATGAGACTTGCGGCGGAGCGGAGGGCGTCCGGCAGGACATGAGGGTGGTGCGCTACTCCACCAGATGGGCGTCGGCGGGTGCCTTGAGGCTCCCGAGCACCCGGTCGCATTCCTCGAGTTCGAGCAGCACGGCGCGCAGGCGCTGCAGGTCGCCGGAGGCGAGGAGGCCCGCGGCCGGCGGCCGGGGCTCGGCACGCAGCGCGATCGCGCCGCCGGTCGCCGGCTCGAACACCCCGGCGGCGCCGTCCCGGGCGGGGACGCCTGTGCCCTCCTCCGGGTGGGCGGCACGGCCCTCGGGCGGCGCCGCGACCTGCTGCTCGCCGCGGCCCACCGACTGCACGAAGCGCGAGCCCTCCTCCTTGAGGATGCGCTGCACGCCCTTGATGGTGTAGCCCTCGCCGTAGAGGAGATGGCGGATGCCCTTGAGGAGGTCCACGTCGTCGGGCCGGTAGTAGCGCCGGCCGCCGCCGCGCTTCAGGGGGCGGATCTGGGGAAAGCGCGTCTCCCAGAAGCGCAGCACGTGCTGCGGCAGGCGCAGGTCGTCGGCGACCTCGCTGATGGTGCGGAACGCGTCCGGGCTTTTGTCCATCGGACGCTCGACCGGACGCAAGGAACTCAATCCTCGTCTCCCTCGACCCCTTCGCCGTTGATGCGGGCTTTCAGCACGTTCGAGGGCTTGAACACCATGACGCGGCGGGGATCGATCGGGACCTCGATGCCGGTCTTCGGGTTGCGGCCGACCCGCTGGCCCTTGTCGCGGACCACGAAGGACCCGAACGAGGACAGCTTCACGGTCTCGCCCTTGGCGAGGCAGTCGCAGATCTCGGTCAGCACCGATTCGACGAGCGCCGACGATTCGGTCCGGGACAGGCCGACCTTCTGGTAGACCGCCTCGCTCAGGTCGGCCCGCGTCACTGTTTTTCCGGCCATCACGCCCCCAGCGGATGTTCTTGGATTCACTCAAGGACGGTGGACGCTAGGCATCCGGACGGGTGCGGTCAACAACAGACACGCTTCATGCGGTGCGGTTGTCGCCGGGCGTAGCCTCAGGGCCACCCCGGCGCTGGGCTTCGGGAGGAAATCCGGTCACCGCTTCGGCAATCCCCCGCGGTTCCGCGCACGATTGCCCGCCGATGCCGCCTCACCGCTTCAGCAATCCTCCAAGCGTACCGCGCACGATCGCCCTGCCGATGGCGCTGCCCTGGCGGCCTCCGACCGCCTTGCCGAGTTCGGCCGCGAGCCCGCCGATCGCCTGGTTGACGACCGTGCGGGTGACCTCGCGCGCCACCTGCTGGCCGACGCTCAGATTCTGACCGCGCTTGCCCGTGGTGCCGAAGAAGCCGCCGATCATGTCGAGGAGCCCGCCGGAGCCCGCCTCCGGGGCCTGCGCCTGCTGGGCCGCGGCTTCGGCGCGCTTGGCGAGCATCTCATAGGCGGATTCGGGATCGAGCGCCTGATCGTACTTGCCCCGCATCGGGCTCGCCTGGACGATCTGCCGGCGCGCCGCCTCGTCGATGGGGCCGACCTGGCCGGCGGGCGGGGCAATGAGCGTCCGCTCCACCATCGAGGGTGCGCCGCGGCCCTCGAGCGTCGACACCAGGGCCTCGCCGACGCCGAGCTCGGTGATCGCCTTCTCGGTGTCGATGGCCGGGTTCTGGCGGAAGGTCTGCGCGGCCACCCGCACGGCCTTCTGGTCGCGCGGCGTGAAGGCGCGGAGCGCGTGCTGGACCCGGTTGCCGAGCTGCGCCAGCACGCTCTCGGGCACGTCGGCGGGATTCTGCGTGATGAAATAGACGCCCACCCCCTTGGAGCGGATGAGCCGCACCACGCGCTCGACAGATTCGACGAGCGCCTGCGGCGCGTCGTTGAACAGGAGGTGCGCCTCGTCGAAGAAGAACACGAGCTTCGGCTTTTCGAGGTCGCCGACCTCGGGCAATTCCTCGAACAGCTCCGACATCAGCCACAGCAGGAAGGTGGCGTAGAGGCGCGGGCTGTTCATCAGCCGGTCGGCGGCCAGGATGTTGACGATGCCGCGCCCGTCGCGGTCGGTGCGCATCAGGTCGCGGATGTCGAGCGCCGGCTCGCCCAGGAACTCGTGGCCGCCCTGGTTCTCGAGCACGAGGAGCTGGCGCTGGATCGTGCCGATCGTCGCCTTGGAGACGTTGCCGTAGGTGGTCGTGAGCTCCTTGGCGTTGTCGGCCACGAGCTGGAGCAGCGCGCGCAGGTCCTTGAGGTCGAGGAGCAGCAGGCCCTGCTCGTCGGCGAGGCGGAAGACGATGTTGAGCACGCCCTCCTGGGTCTCGTTGAGGTCGAGGAGGCGCGAGAGCAGGAGCGGCCCCATCTCGGAGATCGTGGCGCGCACCCGGTGGCCCTGCTCGCCGAAGAGGTCCCAGAACACGACCGGGAAGCGGTCCGGCGCGTACTCGACGCCGATCTCCTTGGCGCGCTTCACGAAGACGTCCTTGCCCTGGCCCGGTGCCGCGATCCCGGAGAGATCGCCCTTGATGTCGGAAGCGAAGACCGGCACGCCCGCGTTGGAGAAGCCCTCCGCCAGCACCTGCAGGGTCACGGTCTTGCCGGTGCCGGTGGCGCCCGTGATGAGTCCGTGCCGATTCGCGAGGCGGAGGTGCAGGACCTCCGGCTTCGTGCTCTTGCCGATCAGGATCGTGCCGTCCTCGCTCATGAAGCCTCCTTCGCGCCGCCTGAGAGTCTAGGGAACCTGCGGCGCGCTTTCCACCGCGGCCGCGGCCGATCCACGGGCAATCGCGCCTCGCGCAGACTTGAATTCGAGACACCGCGACCGAGTTATCGGCCCATCCCACCAGGAGCGATCCATGGAAGAACTCGTCGCCCGGATCACCAAGCAGACGGGCCTCGACCCGGCCACCGCCGAGAAGGCGGTTGTCCTCATCCTGACCTATCTCCAGCGCGAGGGTCCCCCCGAGGCGGTCGCGCAGCTCTTTGCGGCGATCCCCGGCGCCGAACAGGCTGCGGCGCAGTCCGGCGACGGCGGTCCCGGCGCCACCGGCGGCGGCTTCATGGGCATGATGGGCGGCGGCTTCATGGCGCTCGGCCAGAGCCTGATGGGTGCCGGAGTCTCCATGTCCCATATGCAGCCGCTCGGCCGCGAACTCTTCGCCTTCGGCCGCGAGAAGGCCGGCGAGGACGTCATGGGCGCGATCGTCGGCTCGATCCCGGGCTTGTCGGCCTTCGTGTAGGGCGGGCTTTTCCCTCCCCCCTCTGCGGGGAGGGTGGCGAGCGGAGCGAGCCGGGAGAGGGGCCATGCTCGCGCGCCACTCCCGTGACCCTGCCGCATCCTTCTCCCTCCCCTCAGGGGAGGGTAGCGCCCGCAGGGCGACGGGTGGGGTGTTGCGCGAAACGAATCCGGCAGAATGGAGCTGAGAGGATCGCCCCCGGCGAGCACCCCGCCCCGCGCGGCTGGCTCCTCGTCGCCCTCCCCTGAGGGGAGGGATGTGCTCAACTCTGCAAGGCTGTGCTCGACATCGGACAGCCCCGCTCCCGACCCCGCTTCGCGGGGCCGCCCTCTCCCGCAGAGGGGAGAGGGCTTGTATCGCGCGCCTCCCCGGCCGCCGGGAATCACCGCTCCCCGAACGTCCACAGCTTGTGGGCGAGGAAGCTCCAGAACAGCACGATACCGGTCGTGACCACCTGCGCGGGGAGGTAGGGCAGGTCGAGCCATGCCGTGAAGGCGTGCATGAAGGCGCCCGTGAGCAGGAATCCCACCCCCGCCACCACCGCGAAGCGCCATCCGGCCTCCGCGTGCGAGCGGCGGCTCTCGTAGGTGTGGCGCCGGTTCAGTGCATAGGACACGATCCCGCCCGCGACGTAGCCCGCCAGCGTCGCCGATACCGGGCCGACCCCGGCGGCCTCCACGAGCGCGACGAGGAGGCCGTAATGGACCAAAGCCGCCGCGACCCCGACACCGAAGAAGGCGCCGAACTGGCGCAGGAGCCGGGGCATCGGCGCACTCACCCGTCGCTCACCCCTGAAGCCGACCGGCGATCCGGCGGACCAGCGCCCGGGGGAAGAGCTTCGAGCCGATGGCGCCGAGCCGGTTGCCCGCTCCCGGGATCACGATGGCGCGGCCGGCCTCGTAGCCGTCCACGCCCGCCCGGGCCACCTCCCCGACCGGCCGGCTGCCGAACTTGAACACCCGGGTCATCTCCATGTCGGCGATGGAGCCGAACTCGGTGGCGGTCGGGCCCGGGCAGAGCGCCGTCACGACGACGCCGTGCGGCTTCGTCTCCTCGTGCAGGGCCTCCGAGAGTGAGAGCACGAAGGCCTTGGTGGCGTAGTACACCGCCATGTTGGGCCCGGCCTGGAAGGCTGCCGTCGAGGCCACGTTGACGATGCCGCCCCGGCGCCGCTCGATCAGTCCGGGCAGGACGAGCCGGCAGAGCCGGGTCAGCGCCGTGACGTTGAGCTCGATCATGCCGATCTGGCGCTCGTACGGCAGCGTCGCGAACCGGCCCCTCAGCCCGAAGCCCGCGTTGTTGACGAGCGTGTGGACCGTAATCCCGCGCTCGGCCAGGGTTTCGACCAAATCCATGGGGGCGTCCCGGTCCTCGAGGTCGAGGGTGACGACCTCGATCCTCAAGGAGGGCGCCTCCGCCCGGATCTCGGCGGCGAGGGCCTGCAGCCGCTCCTCGCGCCGGGCCACGAGGACGAGGGCGTAGCCCCGCCGGGCCAGGACCCTGGCCATCTCGGCTCCGATCCCGCTCGACGCGCCTGTGACCACCGCCCAGCGCTCGCCCTCAGCCATGCCCCGCTCCTGTTCCGAACGCCTTCGCCATATGGGGTCCGCAGCGCCCCGCGACAGGCCCGGCCGCGGGGCCGGGCTCCCTTCGGCGGGCCGGCGGACGGGCCCGGCGGCGCCCGACCCGGCGGCGAAGGACCGCCCCGCTGAGGCGGCCCGAGAGGCTTTCAATAGCCCGGCAGCCCGTGTAAGAGGCCATCCCGACGACATTTTCCAGACAGCACCGGCCGTTCCGAGCCGCCGAACCCGGCGGCCGTGCGGCTGGACACGCGCAGGTCAACCATGCCGAAGCGGACCGACATCTCCTCCATCCTCATCATCGGCGCCGGCCCGATCATCATCGGCCAGGCCTCCGAGTTCGACTATTCCGGCACGCAGGCCTGCAAGGCGCTCCGCGCCGAGGGCTACCGCATCGTCCTGGTGAACTCGAACCCGGCGACGATCATGACGGACCCGGACCTCGCCGACGCCACCTACGTCGAGCCCATCACCCCCGAGATCGTCGCCAAGATCATCGAGAAGGAGCGTCCCGACGCGCTCCTGCCCACCATGGGGGGCCAGACCGCGCTCAACACGGCTTTGTCGCTGAAGAAGATGGGCGTGCTCGACCGCTTCGGGGTCGAGATGATCGGCGCCGACGCAGAGGCGATCGACAAGGCCGAGGACCGGCAGCTTTTCCGCGAGGCCATGACCAAGATCGGCCTCGATACCCCGAAATCGCGCCTTGCCAACGCCTCGGCGCTGAAGAAAGCCGACCGCAAGGCCTACGAGGCAGAGCGCGCGCGCATCGAGGCGCTCGACATCCATCCCGGCGACAAGAAGCGGATGCTCGGCGGGTTCGAGTTCAAGTGGAACGCCGGCGAGAACGAGCGCCGCAAGCGCTACCAGGAGCATGCGCTCGGCGAGGCCCTGATCGCGCTCTCCGAGGTCGGCCTGCCTGCGATCATCCGCCCCTCCTTCACGCTGGGCGGCACCGGCGGCGGCATCGCCTACAACCGCGAGGAGTTCCTCGACATCGTCGAGCGCGGCCTCGACGCCTCGCCGACGAACGAGGTGCTGATCGAGGAGAGCGTGCTCGGCTGGAAGGAGTACGAGATGGAGGTGGTTCGCGACAAGGCGGACAACTGCATCATCGTGTGCTCGATCGAGAACGTCGATCCCATGGGCGTCCACACGGGCGATTCCATCACGGTTGCGCCGGCGCTGACGCTCACCGACAAGGAATATCAGGTGATGCGCGATGCCTCGATCGCGGTGCTGCGCGAGATCGGCGTCGAGACCGGCGGCTCGAACGTGCAGTTCGCGATCAACCCCGAGAACGGGCGCATGATCGTGATCGAGATGAACCCGCGCGTCTCGCGCTCCTCCGCGCTCGCCTCCAAGGCGACCGGGTTCCCGATCGCGAAGGTCGCCGCGAAGCTCGCGGTCGGCTACACCATGGACGAGATCGCCAACGACATCACGGGCGGCGCGACCCCGGCCTCGTTCGAGCCCACGATCGACTACGTGGTCACCAAGATCCCGCGCTTCGCCTTCGAGAAGTTCCCCGGCGCCGAGCCGACGCTCACCACCGCGATGAAGTCGGTCGGCGAGTGCATGGCGATCGGCCGCACCTTCCCGGAATCGCTTCAGAAGGCCCTGCGCTCGCTGGAAACCGGGCTGACCGGCCTCGACGAGATCGAGATCGAGGGCCTCGGCAAGGGCGACGACCGCAACGCCATCAAGGCCGCGATCGGCACGCCGACCCCAGACCGGCTCCTGAAGGTCGGCCAGGCCCTGCGGCTCGGGATCAGCCACGACGAGGTCCATGCGAGCTGCCGCATCGATCCGTGGTTCCTGGAGCAGTTGCAGGACATCATCGACCTCGAGAACAAGGTGAAGGCGCACGGCCTGCCGAAGACGCCCGGCGCCTTCCGGCAGCTCAAGTCCATGGGCTTCTCGGACGCGCGCCTCGCGGTGCTGGCCGACACCACGGAAGCCGAGGTGCGCTCGCTTCGCCGCTCGCTCGACGTTCGCCCGGTCTTCAAGCGCATCGACACCTGCGCGGCCGAGTTCGCGTCTCCGACCGCCTACATGTACTCGACCTACGCGCCGCTCTTTGCGGGCAAGCCCGCGGACGAGTCGCGGCCCTCCGACGCCCGGAAGGTGGTGATCCTCGGCGGCGGGCCGAACCGCATCGGCCAGGGCATCGAGTTCGACTATTGCTGCTGCCATGCCTGTTTCGCCCTGAAGGATGCAGGGTTCGAAACCATCATGATCAACTGCAATCCCGAGACGGTGTCGACCGATTACGACACCTCGGACCGGCTCTATTTCGAGCCGCTCACGGCCGAAGACGTGCTCGAGATCCTGGACGTCGAGCGCTCCCGCGGCGAACTCCTCGGGGTCATCGTGCAGTTCGGCGGCCAGACGCCGCTCAAGCTCGCCCGGGCGCTGGAGGCCGCCGACGTGCCGATCCTCGGCACCTCGCCCGACGCCATCGACCTCGCCGAGGACCGGGACCGCTTCAAGCGCCTCCTCGACAAGCTGAAGCTGAAGCAGCCCAAGAACGGCATCGCCTATTCGGTCGAGCAGAGCCGCCTCATCGTCGCCGATCTCGGCCTGCCGTTCGTGGTGCGCCCGTCCTACGTGCTCGGCGGCCGCGCCATGGCGATCATCCGCGACGAGCAGCAGTTCGAGGACTATCTCCTCGGCACCCTGCCCTCGCTGATCCCGTCCGACGTGAAGTCCCGCTACCCGAACGACAAGACGGGCCAGATCAACACGGTGCTGGGGCAGAATCCGCTGCTCTTCGACCGGTATCTCAGCGATGCCATCGAGGTCGACGTGGACTGCCTCTGCGACGGCAAGGACGTGTTCATCGCCGGCATCATGGAGCACATCGAGGAGGCGGGCATCCATTCGGGCGATTCCGCCTGCTCGCTGCCGCCGCGCTCGCTCTCGCCGGAGACGCTCGCCGAGCTGGAGCGCCAGACCAAGGCCCTGGCGCTGGCCCTCGACGTCGGCGGCCTCATGAACGTTCAGTACGCGATCCAGGACGGGGTGATCTACGTCCTCGAGGTGAACCCGCGCGCCTCGCGCACGGTGCCCTTCGTCGCCAAGGTGATCGGCGAGCCGGTCGCCAAGATCGCGGCCCGGATCATGGCGGGCGAGAGCCTCGCCTCCTTCGGGCTCGTCCGGAAGGAGCTGGGGCATATCGGGGTCAAGGAGGCGGTGTTCCCCTTCGCGCGCTTCCCCGGGGTCGACGTGCTGCTCGGCCCGGAGATGCGCTCCACGGGCGAGGTCATCGGCCTCGACCGCTCCTTCGGGGTCGCGTTCGCCAAGAGCCAGCTCGGCTCCTCGACCCAGGTGCCGAAGACCGGGACCGTATTCGTCTCGGTGCGCGATTCCGACAAGCCCCGGATCCTGCCCACGATGAAGATGCTGGCCGAGCTCGGCTTCCAGATCGTCGCGACGGCGGGCAACCAGCGCTATCTCGCCGAGAACGGTGTCAAGGCCGCCCGCATCAACAAGGTGCTGGAGGGCCGGCCCCACGTGGTCGATGCGATCAAGAACGGCGAGATCCAGCTCGTGTTCAACACCACGGAGGGGGCGAGCGCGCTCTCGGACTCCCGGTCGCTGCGCCGGGCCGCCCTCTTGCATAAGGTGCCCTACTACACCACTCTTGCAGGCGCGATGGCGGCCGCGGAGGGCATCAAGGCCTATCTCGGCGGCGACCTCGAGGTGCGGGCGCTCCAGGAGTATTTCGCTTAAGATCCTGGATCTTTCCGGGGAACTGCGAAGTTTCGCTGTCGTTTCCGTTGCGCAGAAGAGGTCGGTCCCGGAGCCGGCCCTTTCGAGTTTGTGGAACAGGCCCACGGGTTCGCCCGTCCTGGCAGGTGTTTGTGGAACAGGCTTTAAGGGTTCGCCCGGCCTGGCAGGTGGATGACATGGACAAGGTACCGATCACGAACCAGGGTTTCGCGGCGCTGGAGGAGGAGCTGAAGCGCCGCCAGCAGGTCGAGCGCCCGCGGATCATCCAGGCGATCTCCGAGGCGCGTGCGCTCGGCGACCTGTCCGAGAACGCCGAGTACCATGCCGCCAAGGAATCCCAGTCCCTCAACGAGGGGCGGATCATGGAGCTCGAGAGCCTGATCGCCCGCGCCGAGATCATCGACGTCACCAAGCTGTCCGGCGACCGGATCAAGTTCGGGGCGATCGTCAAGCTCGTCGACGAGGACACCGAGGAGGAGCGGACCTACCAGATCGTGGGCGAGCCCGAGGCCGACGTGCGCTCCGGCCGCGTCTCCGTGACCTCCCCGATCGCCCGCGCCCTCATGGGCAAGGCGGTGGGAGACACCGTCGAGGTCTCGACCCCGGGCGGCGGCAAGTCCTACGAGGTGGTGGGCATCCGGTTCGGGTAGGGTGGAGCGTTTCGCCTCGCCCGGGCGCGGGTGGTATGCCGGGCGGCGGACGCGGGATCCGACGACGGATCAAGTGGCCGCTTCGATCCGTGCCGAACCTCTGCCGGTGCAGGCGGTCACCGACCGGATGAGATCCGACGTCCAGACCTGAAACGTCGCGCTCTCATCCCGGATCGACGTCGATCTTCGCCTCCACCGGATCGAGAACCGCCACGACTTCGCGGCGCCCGACTCGCACCGCAGCGCTCAACCAAGCGTATAAGTCCGAGCCGCGCCCTCAACCCTCGCCCGCCGCCTCGCCGATCGGCACGAGCGGCTCGTCCTTGACGAGATTGAGGGTGAGCGCCGTGCGGACGTTGCGCACGTTGGGGAGCGACGTGAGGTCGAGGACGAAGCCCTGGAAGGCCGACAGGTTCGGGGCTACGCATTTCAGGATGAAGTCGATGTCGCCCGAAAGCGTCCAGCATTCGCGGACCATCGACCATTCGCGCACCCGCTCCTCGAAGGCCGCGAGTTCCGCCTGGCCCTGCGCGGCGAGTTGAACCATCGCGAAGCACACGATCTCGAAGCCGAGCGCGTGCGGGTCGAGGAGCGCCCGGTAGCTCTTGATGATTCCGGCCTCTTCCAGCGCCCGCACGCGGCGCAGGCAGGGCGGCGCCGAGAGCCCGACGCGGCGGGCGAGCTCCACGTTGGTGATGCTACCGTCGGCCTGGAGCTCTTTGAGGATGGCCCAGTCTATGGAATCAAGGCGTCCGCGCACGGGAACTCCGGAGGGGTTGCGGGTGTCGGAAGAGATCAAGCGTCACCCGTCGGTGCGGACCCCGGAGGGCCGCAGCCGCCGCGGCACGGGGCCGGCGAGAGGGTCGGCCGGGGCGGCTCCGTCCGACCTAATGGCTCCGGTGCGGGCGGACAAGCAACCTGCGCCGCAACGCCGCAATTTTCATGCGTCTGCCCACAGGATGTTGTGCATTTCGTTGCGGGCGGCTCTCCGCCCGCCCTGCGCCCGGAGGCGCCTGCGGTGACCGACCTCTGGGTGATCACGGACGGCAAGGCCGGCGACGAGGAACCCTGCCTCGGCCTCGCCGAGGCGCTCGGGCTCACGCCCGACATCCGCCGCATCGCCCCGTCCTGGCCCTTCACCTGGCTCGGTCCCCTGGCGCCGGTCGACCCGCGCGAGGGCCGGGGCGGCCGGGCGGATCCGCTCGCGCCCCCGTATCCGGCCCTGGCGATCGCTTCCGGCCGCCGGGCGGTTCCCTACCTGCGCGCCCTCAAGCGGCGCTCGGGCGGGAGCACCTTTACGGTGTTCCTCAAGGACCCCCGCACGGGGCCGGGCATGGCCGACCTGATCTGGGTGCCGGAGCACGATGCCTTGCGCGCCCCGAACGTGCTCGCGACCCTCACGCCGCCACACCGGCTGTCGGCGAAGGTGCTCGCGGCCGCCCGCGCGGCGCCGGATCCGCGGCTTGTCCCCCTCCCCCGCCCCCGCGTCGCCGTGCTCGCCGGCGGCGACAGCCGGCATTACCGCTTCACGGATGCCGACACGGCGCGCTTCGCCGCATGCCTGGAGCGTATCGCGGCGGGCGGTGCCGGCCTGATGATCACCGCCTCCCGCCGCACCCCGGAAGCCTTGCGGGCGGCGCTCGCCGGCCTCGTGGCCCGGCACGGCGGCTTCCTCTGGGACGGCACGGGCGCCAACCCCTACGCCGCGATGCTGGCGCTCGCCGACGCCGTCGTGGCGACCGCGGATTCCGCCAACATGGTGGGCGAGGCGGCCGCGAGCGGAGCGCCGGTGCTGGTGTTCGAGCCGAGCGGGGGCCATATCAAGCTCGCCGCGACCCTGGAGGCGCTGAAAAAGCAAGGGATCGTTCACGTTTTCCACGGTGAGCTCACCGGGACCCGCTATGCCCCCGTCGATGCCACGCCTATGATCGCGCGCGCCATCGCGGAAGGGCTCGCCCGCCACCGCCGGGCCTCAGGCTTGCCCGAGGTCCCGGTCAGCCTGGAAGAGCCGCCCGCGACGGCGCCGTCGGATTGGCCGTGAGGCGGGTCCGGCCGTGTCCCGGGGTCGGCCTCTTCGTTGGAGTATCAGTCACATGGCCCACACCCACGCCAAGCTCGCCATCGTCGGCTCCGGACCCGCCGGCTATACGGCGGCGATCTACGCCGCGCGCGCTCTGCTCGAGCCCGTGATGATCTCCGGCTTCCAGCCGGGCGGGCAGCTCATGATCACCACCGACGTGGAGAACTATCCCGGTTTCGCCGACGTCATCCAGGGCCCGTGGCTCATGGAGCAGATGCGCCTCCAGGCCGAGCATGTGGGCACCCGCATGATCTCGGACCACATCACGAAGGTCGACCTCTCGCGCCGGCCGTTCCGGCTGGAGGGCGATTCGGGCGACACCTTCACCTGCGACGCGCTCGTGATCGCGACGGGCGCGCAGGCTAAGTGGCTCGGCCTGCCCTCGGAGGCGAAGTTCCAGGGCTTCGGCGTCTCTGCCTGCGCGACCTGCGACGGCTTCTTCTTCCGCGGCAAGGAGGTGGTGGTGGTGGGCGGGGGCAACACCGCCGTCGAGGAGGCGCTCTACCTCTCGCATCTCGCCGCGAAGGTCACCCTCGTGCACCGGCGCGATTCCTTGCGCTCCGAGAAGATCCTGCAGGACCGGCTGTTCAAGCTCAAGAACGTCGAGGTGATCTGGGACTCCGCGGTCGAGGAGATCTGCGGCACCGACGGGCCGCCGAGCGTGACCCACGTGCGGCTGAAGAACCTCAAGTCGGGCCAGACCTCGGAGGTGAAGACCGACGGCGTCTTCATCGCGATCGGCCACAAGCCCGCGACCGAGGTCTTCGCGGGCCAGCTCGACATGAAGCCGGGGGGCTATCTTCAGACTGCGCCGGACTCGACCGCCACCAACATCCCAGGCGTCTTCGCGGCCGGCGACGTCACCGATGACGTCTACCGCCAAGCCGTGACAGCGGCCGGCCTGGGGTGTATGGCGGCTCTCGAAGCGGAACGGTATCTGGCCGCGCACGCGCAGACGCGCGAAGCGGCCGAATAAGCTGCCGTCACGGCATGGCGGCGAAGCCCTGCCGGGTGTTCAAGCGCCGCCAGGCCCCGCAAGAGGGCCGGCGACATCCGGGCCGCCGGGGTCCGATGCGGGGCCGGGCCAGACAGGGTGGACCGCGCATGGAGCGGCCCGCCGGGGGGATTCTGCCGTGGACTGGGACAAGATCCGGATATTCTACACGGTTGCGGAAGCCGGGAGCTTCACGCGGGCTGGCGACGATCTGGGCCTGAGCCAGTCGGCGGTAAGCCGGCAGATCTCGGCTTTGGAGCGGGAGCTGAAGGCGCCGCTGTTCCACCGGCACGCGCGCGGGCTGATCCTCACCGAGCAGGGGGATCTGCTGTTTCGCGCCGCGCGCGACATGCGCATGCGCCTCGAGACCACGAGGGCCAGGCTCGTCGAGACCAGCGAGAGACCCTCCGGCGAGTTGAAGGTGACCGCCACCGTGGGGCTCGGCTCCATCTGGCTCGCACAGCGCATCGGCGAGTTCCTCGACCTCTATCCGGACGTGCGCGTGCAGCTCATCCTCACCAACGAGGAACTCGACCTCGCCATGCGCGAGGCCGACGTGGCGATCCGCCTGCGCCGGCCGGCGCAGCCCGACCTGATCCAGCGCCGCCTCTTCACAGTGCATTTCCACGTCTACGCCTCGAAGGACTACATCAAGCGCTTCGGCGAGCCCAAGGACCTCAAGGATCTCGACGAGCACCGGATCATCTCGTTCGGCGGCGATCAGCCCTCCTACCTGATGGCGATGCACTATCTCGCGACTGCGGGCCGGGACGGCCAGGAGCCGCGCACCTACCATTACGTGGTCAACAACATCACGGCCCTGAAGCTCGCGGTCGAGACGGGCGCCGGCATCGGCGTGCTGCCAGATTACGCAGTCGACGGCGACCAGCTCCTCACCCAGATCCTGCGCGACGTCGAGATGCCCGCGCTGGACAGCTATCTCGTCTATGCCGAGGAGATGCGCTCCGTCGCCCGCGTGCAGGCCTTCCGCGACTTCCTCGTCGCCAAGGCACAGCGCTGGACGTACTGAGGGACCGCTCCATCCCGGTGCCCTCACAGCCTGCGCCGCCGGAGCCAGCGCCGGTCGTCAGGGCGGAACGTTCGTCCCGTGCACCGGACCGGAGCGGAATACCAGTCCGCGAGGGCTTACCTGGAATTGTCCCGCTCGATGGCTCAGGCCCATTTACGGTCCAGCCATGCGCCGGGCGCAGCCCCTTTATGTGGCATGTTGCGTTGCAAAAGAGCGGGCTGCGATCAATATCGGCACCGGCTGAATGATTCAGCGGCACGGCTTATTTCCTCCCAAGCCGTGACGTTTCGGCCGTTCCCCTCTGGAAGGTTTCCGGCCTCTCGGCCGAACCTGACTTCTCAGCCGGACCTTCGGGTCCGGCTTTTTTCTTGCCTGCGTTTCAGCCCGGCGCAGGAGCCGCAGCCTCGTTGCGACCCGTACGGAGCGGCCCTCCCGTGGCGGGAGGTGACAAGCCCGGACGGGAGGCGCAGTCTGATGCCTTGGACGCACGCGCCGCGCTCGAGCCGCGGCGGCCGGTGCGCGGCGACGGAGGCATCCATGAGGCGCATTCTGACGGTGTCCGCAGGCATCCTCGCGGCGGGCTTGTTCCTGATGCCGGACGACGCGGCTGCCCAGCGCGGAGGACGCGGCGGGGGCGGAGGCATCAGCGGCGGCGGAAGGGGCAGCTTCGGCGGGGGCGGTGCGGGCCGGGGCGGATGGGGCGACGGTGGCGCTTTGCGCCAGCCCGTCATCCGCGGCGGCCTGGACCAGGGCACGAACCGCGGCTGGGCCGGACGGGCCGGGGCCGACGGGCCGGCTCTGGCCGGAAGAGCCGACGACCGGCGCTGGCGGCGCCACGTCCGCTATCGCTATTACGGGCCCTGGTATGGCGGCTGGCCCGCCTGGGGCATCGGCGCCGGGTTCGTGGGGGCCGCGGCCTACCCGTACTACGGCTACGGCTACGGGCCCGGTTATGTCGAGCCGGAGGTCGAGTGCGTCGTGGTGCGCCGAAAGGTCAAGGTCGGCAAGGCCTGGCGCGTTCGGCTCGTCAAGGAATGCGCCTGACGGTCACGCGGAGTCGATGCGCCGCGCGTCCTGAGGCGCGGCTCGTCGGAACACGCACCTGACGGACGCGAGCGGCCAAGTCGCTTTGCGCGAGCCTGCGGCGCCGGCGAGATGCGCCCCGAGCCCACCGCCCGGCCCCGCGGCTGGACGATCGACCTAAACCGTTCATCCGAATGGCGTTTCGTTGCGATATGCGGTTGCATGGTCGGGAAGTTTCCATCGGCCAGGAATCCATGATGCCTTTCGGGACCGATCCCCTCCGGATGCCGGGCGCAGGCGCCCGGACCCTCGCGCCGCGCCGCGGTGCGGCACAGGGGTCCGCCGTCGCGACCTTTCTGCGTGCGGTCGCGCCATTGCTGTGCGCCCTGTGGCAGGATCGCCGCGGCAACGTCGCGATCGCGACCGCGCTCGCCCTGCCTGTGCTCGTCGGCGGCGTCGGGCTCGGGATTGAGGTCGGCTACTGGTACTACCGTCAGCAGGCGATGCAGAACGCGGCGGACAGCGCGGCCGTGGCGGCCGCGACCGCCGCGGGCACGAGCTACGACGAGGAGGCCCGCGGCGTCTCCGCGCGCTACGGCCTGACGCACGGTCAGTCCGAGGTGACGGTCGATACGGTCAACGGCGTCACGTGCCCGGAGGCTCCCCCGGACGTGGTCTATTCCGAGTGCTACCGGGTCACGGTCACGAGTCTCGTGCCGCTGTTCCTCTCGCCGGTGGTCGGCTACGGGGGCACGGCGACTGTCACCCAGGGCGGAAAGACCGAGGCGCGCACGCGGCTCGTCGCTACGGCGGTCGCAGCGCGGTCCAACACGGCGCGCACCTATTGCATCGTAGCCCTGGGCCAGGCCGACGTGACGGTCGACCTCGACTTCAACGGTGCTCCCAAGGCCGACCTGAAGGATTGCGGCCTGATGTCGAACGAGGGCATGGTGTGCAGCGGCAACGCTCAGAAGGTCGCGGACTACGCCGACTCGCCGACTGGCGACAGCAGCCCCTGTGGCCAGCAGGCCCACTCCATGCCGTCGCCGAAAATCGTCGATCCTTATGCGGCGCTGGCCGCGAACATTCCCGACCACACCTGCCCCTCCCCTCCCTACAGCGTGAACACCCTCACGGCCGTCCCCTCGGGAGACGTGGTCAATTACTGCGGCACGCTGAAGATTGGGGCGGATCTCGACATCACGACGCCGAAGACCATCGTGATCAGGAACGGCAACCTCGACCTCAACAACCACACGCTCAAGGGATCGGCGCTGACGATCATCTTCTCGGGCACCGACAGCAGCTTGTGGAGCCACGTGATCGAGGGCAAGGGCACGCTGGACATCAAGGCGCCGACCAGCGGGACCTGGAAGGGGGTGGCGCTCTACCAGGATCCGTCGCTGACCCAGAACGTGAACTTCACGGCGGCCGGCAGCAACCAGACCGTCAGCGTCCAGGGGCTGTTCTATTTCCCCAAGGCCGAGGTGACCCTCAGCGGCGCGGTCAACAAGGACGTCTCCCCTGCCCCCTGCTTCATGATGATGGTGGGCTCCCTGCGGGTGAACGGCGGCGGCTTCTTTGCCGACAGCAACGAATGCCGCAAGAGCAAGCTGCTGGATCTGCCGTCACGCGAACGGGGTCGCCTCGTCATGTAGGTGCGAGCCGCCCGCGCACCCTGCGTCCCCGGCCCGATCGGGCGCACCTGTCCCCGGCGCGGCTCTCCGCCGGAGCCGAGCGCCCCCTGCAACGCTGCGTCTTAATCATACCGCGCGATCGCGCGCCTGCGGCGTTGCCCGACCCTCGCGCGACGCCTACGCTGCCTTCACACAAAATTAAGTTTGTACCGGGTGGCGTCATGTTGGAAGTGATCGGGTTCGTCGGGATCGCGCTCATGGTCACGATCTGCGTTTCGGCAGTCAAAGCCGTCAAATAAGCGGCCCGCGGCGACGGCGCGGAAGCTAGCTGGATCGTCGGGACCGGGAGAGCCGTCGCGTCGTGCCTGCGGCCGGCTCGCGCTCCGGATGGACGCCCGGCGGGGCGTCCAGTAATCGGACGTTAACCATAGGACGCCAGACTGGCTTTCCGCCCGTACGGGCCGGCGGAGAGGACCACGATGGAACAGGCGCTTTCCAGCCGGGATCCGGCCGCCGAACAGCCGCGCGGGACCGACCACCTCGTCCGCCTGCTCGCGGACGCCGCGCGGCACATCCGGCGCCTGGAGGCCGAGAAGCTCGCCGTCACGATCAAGATGACGGCGGCTGCGGACGAGACCCGCAGCCTGCGCCGGCGCCTCGACGCCGCCGAGAAGGCAGTCGCGATCGCCGAGGCCCAGTTGCGCTTCCAGGAGCAGCGCGCCGCCCGGGCCGAGGACCGCGTCCGGCAGTCGGAGCACCGCCTCGGCCTCGTCGAAGGCGCGGAGAAGTGGAGCCGCCTGGTCGACGCGGAACTCGCCCGGCAGGCGAGGCCCGGCCGCGCGGCCTGACGCGGGCGCTGCCGGGCCGGACGGCGGGCTCGCCCCGGCCGCATGCCCCGACCATTGGAGGCACGCGAGGACCGCGACCGCTACGCAGGGGAAGCTTTCCCCAGAGATCGGCCGGCATGGTTAACGTTCCTTGAGAGACGCGGTTACCAAGTCGTTAACGACGTTCACAGGTCGCGGGCCCGTTCGGGTTCCCATCCCCCGCCCCGGCCGCTAACATCGGTTTGGTAAATGGCGGGTTCGTCCGTCCGCGGGGCGCTCGGGAGGCGGCTCCTCGCGGTCCGGCGCGTGCGCGGGGGCGGTGTCCGCCGCGGGCGCGTCCGGAGCGACGCCCGCTCTGTTGCGTCGAAGAGGGCGGACCATGGCGACCGACAACAAGAAGATCAAGGACCCGGCGGATGCCGCCCTGTCGGCGATCGAGCAGGCCCTGAACCTCGACCAGGCCATGGACCTGGACGACTTCGCCGCGTCGGGCCGGCCCGCCGACCGGACCGCCGCCGCCCCGGGCCTGCCGCCCCGGCTCCCGGACGTGGAGGACCACGATTTCGTGGCCGGCCCCGCGGGCAGCCTCGCGCCCGACGCGGTTCCGCCGCCGCCGCGGGCCGGAGACGACGACGCGGACCGCCCCCCGGTCGACCTCGACGACGCGCGCGACGCCCGCCCGGCCTTCCTGGCGCCGGACCGCGCCGCGGTCGCCAACGACGACCGGCAGAGCGTCGGCCTGATGCTCCAGGCCCTGCAGGTCCGCCCCTCGCGCGGGCCGTACGTGTTCGCGACGCTGCTCTCCCTCCTCTGGACCGGCGGCTTTGCCGCCCTGCTCTTCACGCAGGGCATCACCACGCCGCAGGCCTTCCTGGCGGCCTACACGACCACCCAGATCGCGGTCGGCGCCCTCATCGTGGCGGGGCCGGTCCTGTTCTTCTACATCGCCGCCATGCTGGCGGTGCGCTCGCAGGAGATGCGCCTCGTGGCGCGCGCGGTCGGCGAGGTCGCGCTGCGGCTCGCCCAGCCCGAGACCTTCTCGACCGACGCCGTGATGTCGGTCTCGCAGGCGGTCCGGCGCGAGGTCGCCGCGGTCGGCGACGGCGTCGAGCGGGCGCTGGCGCGGGCCGGCGAACTCGAGACCCTGGTGCGCAGCGAAATCTCCACCCTCGAGCGCGCCTATGCCGACAACGAGGTGCGGATCCGCTCCCTCGTCGACGAGCTCGTCTCGCAGCGCGAGGCGATCATCACAAATGCCGACCGGGTCCGCGCGGCGATCGCAGGCTCGCACCAGAACCTCGCCCAGGAGCTCGACGCGGCTGCGCAGCGCATGGTGGACGCGGTCGACCATGCGGGCGACCGCGTCACCGGCGGGCTCGAGGAGCGAGGCGAGCAGATCACGCTCGCGCTCGGGCGCGCCGGCGAGCGGGTCATCGAAGAGATGGCCGGCCGCGGCGCCGAGCTCGTCGACCGCCTGTCGGCGACGAGCGGCGAGATCCGCTCCGGCATCGCCGAGGTCGGGACCACGATCACCACCTCTCTCGAAGGCAAGGTCCAGGACATCACCGCCGCGTTCCAGCGCACCGGCGACATGCTCAACCACCACCTCCAGGAGGGCGCCGGCCAGGTCACCCGCACGCTCGCCGAAACCGGCCGCGGCGTCGTCGACGCGCTCGCGCGCCAGGGCACCGACGTGCGCACCGCCTTCGAGGCGACGGCACGCGGCCTCGAGGAGGGGATCGCCCGGCGCGGCGCCGAGATCACCGAGCGGCTCGCTGCCGCCGGCACCACGCTCGCGGACGACATCTCGGCCCGGACCGCGAACCTGCGCGAAGAGATCGTCGCGGCGGGCTCCGGCGTCGCGGAGGAGCTCGCCCAGCGCACGACCGCCCTGCGGGTCGAGCTCGACGAGGCCGGCACCAATCTCGTGACGCGGGTCGGCACCCTGCGCGACACCCTCGCCACCACCGGTGGCGAGATCGCGGACGAGATCACGGCGCGCGGCAACGCGGTGCGGGACGAACTCTCCCGCACCGGCCTCGGGCTCGCCGAGGAGATCGCGACGCGCGGCGACGCGGTGCGCGACGAGCTCACCCGCACGGGCCGGGGCCTCTCCGACGAGATCGCGACCCGCAGCGTCGCGCTGCGCGAGCAGCTCGCCACCGCGAGCGACCAGCTCGGCCACGACATCGACGCCCATGCGACCGGCCTGCGCGAGCAGCTCACCGCCACCGGCCTCGAGCTCGTCGGCGCGATCGGCGCACAGGGCGCCCGCATCCGGGACGGCTGGTCCCAGACCGGAGAGCAGCTCGTCGCCGAGCTCGCCGCCCGCGGAACCACCGTGCGCGAGGCGCTTGCGGCGGCCGGCGGCGAGGTCGTGTCCGAGATCGAGACCCGCGGCGCGACCCTGCGTCACACCCTGTCGACCACGGGCCTCGGCGTCGCGGCGGAGATCGAGACCCGCGGCAGCGCGGCTCGCGACGCCATCGCGGCGACAGGCGCCGAGGTCGCGCAGGCGATCGAGACCCGCGGCAGCGCGGCCCGCGACGGGCTCGCGGCGACGGGCGCCCAGGTCGTCGAGGAGATCGCGACCCGCGGCAGCGCGCTGCGCGACCAGCTCGCGGTCACCGGCACCCTCCTCGCCACCGAGATCACGAGCCGCGGCACCGCGGTGCGCGACGAGCTTGCGGCTGCGGGCGAAGAGGTCGTGGCGGCGCTCGCCGTCCGCGGCGACGCGGTGCGCGACCAGTTCACCGTCACGGCGACGGCGCTCGCCGCGGAGATCGCCGGCCGCGGCGCCGCCCTCACCGAGGAGATCGCGGCCACGGGCCAGGAGGTCGCGGAGGCGATCTCGGGCCGCGGCGGCGCCATGCGCGACCAGATCGCCGCGACCGGGATGGACCTTGTCGACGCCCTGGTGGCGCGCGGCGGCGAGATCGAGGAGCGGATCGCGACCACCGCGGCGAGCGTGATCGCGCAGATGACCGACCGTGGCGGCGAGGTGCGCGAGCACCTGGAGGTCGCGGTCCGCGAGGCCGACGCGATCGTCGGCGACCGGGTCGAGGGCCTGGCCTCGCGCCTCGAAGGCGCGAGCCTCCGGGTCACGCAGGCGGTGGACGGCCAGGGCCGGGCGATCGAGGAGAGCCTTCTCGGGCTCGGCGAGCAGGTCACCGGCCTCATCGAGGAGCGCCTCTCCGCGTTCCGCTCCGGCTTCGAGACGGACGGACGCGAGCTCGCGGAGGCGCTCGCCCGCCATGCGGCGGACGCGCATGCGCGGCTCGCCGGCACCGGCAAGGACGTGGTGCTCGCGATCGCGACGCAGGGCGCGCGCGTCAACGACGCCCTCAACCGCACCGGCGAGACCCTCACGGGCAGCTTCGGGGAGCGTGCGGGCGCGTTCGAGGAGACCCTCGCGGCGCGGCTCGCGGCGCTCGAAGCCGTCATGGAGCAGGGGGGCACCGTGGCGGAGCGGCTCGCCCGCGACGTCGGCGCCTTCACCGAGACCGTCAGCGGCCGCTTCGAGGACATGGACCGGCTCATCACGGTGCAGGGCCGGGCGCTCGCCGAGACCCTCGAGGAGCGCGCGCGGGAAGCGGTCGGCACCGTCGAGACGCAGATCGGCGCGCTGGAGGAGCATGCCGTCCGTCGCAGCCAGGAGATCACCGCGACCTTCGAGACGATCGTCACCCGCGTCGACTACACCCTCGGGGCGCGCGCGAACGCGCTCAGCGAGGCGCTCGTCGTGCGCACGGGCGAGATGGCCCGCGTGATCGCCGAGGGCGGCCGCGACGTCGCCCGCTCCCTCGAGACCCGCGCCGACGAGATCAACCAGCTCGTCGCCGCCCGCACCGGCGCCATCGCGGAGACGCTCTCGGCCCGGGCCGAGGAGATCAACCAGGTTCTCGGCGACCGCACCGACGAGCTCACCCGCGCGCTCGGCTCGCGCGTGGAGGAGATCAACGGGGCGCTGGGCGACCGGGCGGACGAGATCGCCCGCACGCTGGGCTCGCGCGCCGACGAGATCTCCTACACCCTCGGTGCCCGCATGGAGGCGCTCGACGAGACCTTGCGCAGCCGCGCCGAGACCATCGACCGCTCGCTCTGCAGCCGGCTCGAGGACATCAACCGCGTCCTCGCCGACCGCACCAACGCAATCACGATCGCCCTCGAGACGCGTGTCGACGAGATCCAGCACACGCTGGGCTCCCGCGTCGAGGAGATCGCGGTCTCCCTCGAGGGCCGGACCGGCGCGATCGACCGGTTGCTCGGCGCCCGCGCCGACGACATCGCACAGACCCTCGACACCCGCATCGACACTTTCGATCGCACGCTCGACGACCGCGCCCACGCGATCGGCGAGACCCTCGACCGGCGCCTGGACGCCTTCGACCGGGCGCTCGGCGGCCGGGCCGACGACATCGCCCAGACCCTCGACAGCCGAATGGACGCCTTCGACCGGACCCTCGGCGGACGCGCGGAGGAGATCGCGGGCACCATGGAGGCGTTCGACCGCACCCTCGGGGGCCGCGCCGAAACGCTCGCCCGGGGCCTCGACGGGCGCATCGAAGCCTTCGACCGCACCGTCGGCGCCCGCGCGCAGGCGATCGAGGCCACCCTCGACACCGGCCTCGGCGCCATCAGCCGCACGCTCGCGGGCCGCGCCGAGGAGATCGTGCGCACGCTGGGCCACCAGGTGCAGGGCATCGAGGAGGTGCTTGCGGGCCGCGCCGGGGAGATCACCCAGGCGCTGGGCGACCAGGTTCAGGCCATGAACGACACCCTCGGCAGCCGCGCCGAGGACATCGCCTCGTCCCTCGACGGCCAGTTGCGCGACATGGACCGCGTGCTCGGCGGGCGCACCCACGAGATCACGCGCACCCTGCGCAACCAGCTCGACGAACTCGACGGCGTGCTCGGCGGCCGCGCCGAGGCGGTCGCCCGCGACCTCGGCGAGCGCTTCGACTCGCTCAACCACATGCTCGGCAACCGCACCGAGGCGCTCGCCACGACGCTCGACATCCGCGGAACCATGTTCGAGGAGCGGATCGTCAACCGCCTCGATTCCATCGCGGGGAATCTCGACGAGCGCGGGCGGGCGCTGTCGGGCAGCCTCGGGTCGCGCATCGCCGAGATCACCCACCTGATCGAGACCGGCGGCGGCGAGCTCGTCTCCGCGCTCGGCGAGCGCGGCGAGACCATCTCGCGCGAGGTCACGGCCGTGACCGAGAGCACCCTGCGGGTCCTGGACGACCGCAGCGCCCTCGTGCTCGCGCAGATCCAGGAGCGCACCGCCGAGCTCACCACGATCTATGCCCAGTCCACGGAAGCCCTGCGCAGCGCCGTCGACGAGGGCGCGGCCCAGGCGGTCGACACGCTGCTCCACACCAACGAGCGCCTGCGCGAGGAGATCAACGGCGTCCTGGACCGGCTCGGCACGGCGAACCGCCTGCTCCAGCAGGTCGTCAACAACGCCAACGGCAATCTCGGCGCCGTCGAGGACGGCCTCGCCAACCGGGTGCGCGAGATCGACGCACTGCTGGGCGAAATCTCGACCCAGACCGGCCGCGCCTCGGCTCAGGTTGCCGAGCAGGTGGAGGCGCTGCGCTCCGTGTCGACCGGCGCGATCCAGCAGGCCGCGGAGCTCGCTCAGACGCTGGAGGAGCGCGGCCGCGCGCTGACCGAGAGCACTCGCGAGCAGCTCCACGCGCTCTCGGAGGCCACCACGACCCTCGAGCGGGTCGAGAGCCGCCTCGGCCACGCGCTCGAGGAGCGCCAGGGCGCGCTCGAGGACCTGCTCCAGCGCATCAACGAGCGTTCCGACGACCTCGAAGCGGTCACCCGCAGCTTCACGGGCGTGCTTGAGGAATCCCTGCGCGGCGCCGACGCGCGGGCGCGCCAGCTCGGCGCGATCCTGTCCTCGACCGCCGCCGCCACGGGCGACGCCATCGGCGAGCAGTTCGAGCGCATTACGGCCACCACGGGCGAGCAGTTCGAGCGTCTGCGCGCCACCGCGGGCGAGGAGAGCGAGCGCGCCGCCGCGACCCTGCGCACGGCTTACGAGCAGGCCGCCGCCGAGATGGCGGAGGCGCTCGGGCATGCGAGCCGCAGCTTCCGCGACACGATCGGCGAGTTGCGCGGCATGACGGGCCAGATCCAGCGCGAGCTGGAGGCGACCCGCTCGGAGCTGCGGCGCGGCGTCATGGAGCTGCCGCAGGAGACCCAGGAGACCACGGCGCAGATGCGCCGCGTGGTGGCGGAGCAGATCCGGGCCCTGAACGAGCTCGCGGCCCTGGTGTCGCGCTCGAACCGGGTCGTGGACGCGGCGCCCGCGGTACAGCCGCGCCGGGTCAACGAGGCGCCTTCCGTCACCGCGATCGCGGTCCAGGAGACGGCGCCGGCCCCCGCGCCCGTCGTCCGGGCCCCGGCCGCGGAGACGCCGCCCGCGCCCCGCCCGGCGCCGCGGCCCGAGCCGGCAATGCCGCGCGCCGAGCCCCTGCGTCCGACCGTGGTGCAGCCGCGGGATGCGGGTACCCAGCGCGGCGGCTGGCTGTCGGACCTGCTCACCCGCGCCTCACGGGACGAGCAGGGGCGGGAACCGGCCCCGGTCCGCCCCACCCCGCCGACGAGCCAGGCCGAGCGCGCCCGCGCCCACAGCCTCGAATCCCTCGACTCGATCTCGGTCGACATCGCCCGGATGATCGATCACGACGCGGCCGTGGAGCTGTGGGACCGCTACAAGCGCGGCGAGCGCAACGTGTTCACCCGCCGGCTCTATACGATCCAGGGCCAGCAGACCTTCGACGAGATCCGCCGCCGCTACCGGGGCGACGAGGAGTTCCGGCAGACGGTCGACCGCTACGTGACGGAGTTCGAGCGCCTCATCGCCGAGGTCTCGCGCGCCGACCAGGACCCCGGCCTCGCCCGCACCTACCTGACGTCGGAAACAGGCAAGGTCTACACCATGCTGGCCCATGCGAGCGGCCGGTTCGAATGAGCCTGGGCGGCGCCGCGCGATCGGCGCCCGACGGCCCGGATGGGCAGGCGAAACCAGCCGGAGGACGGAACGAAAACGCGGCCTTTGAGGCCGCGTTTTGCTTTCGATCTCGGAAGTGCCCGGTGCGTCGCCTACTCGACCTGCGCGACTTCCGTGCGGGTCCGTGCTCCGGCGCCGCGGCTGCTGCCGCCGATCCAGCGGGCGATGTCGACGAGCACGGTCGAGAGCGCTTGGTCCAGGGCCGGCGCCACGTTGGCGGCGTCGACCTTCGCGACCGGCACCCGCGCGCGGAACAGACGACCGCCGATCACCCGGCCGTCGCGGTCGCTCACGAGCTTCGCCGAAATCTCGACCAGCGCCTCGTTGCCCGGCACCTCGACCTGAAACGAGCGGATCTCCGAGGTGAGCAGCACGTCGCCGGCGATGCCGCTGTTGGCCCGTGCCACCGCGCGGATCCCGGAGGTGTTCTCCAGCGTCTGGATCATCCGGGTCTGGACGAGGCGGGGGAGCTGGTCGGCCCACTGGCCCTCGCCGAGCGCCGAGACCGCGCCCGAGCGCTCCTTCACGAGGATGCGCTGATCGGAGAGCGCCTGCACGGCGACGGGCTCGGCGACCAGCACCTGCCCGAGGATCCGCCCGCGCACGGGCTCCGCCGGCGCGGTCAGGTCGAAGGTGAGCGGCGGGCCGCCCGAGGAGCAGGCGCCGGCGAAGAGCGCGAGCGCGAGCGCCGGCAGGCGGAGGGCGTGGGCGGGGATACGCATGGCGGGCGAACTCAACGGCGGCCGTGGGAGGCGATACGCATTTCGGGCGAACTCGATGGCGGGCGAACTCAACGGCGGCCGTTGTACTGGGGCACCCCGGACTGACCACCGCTTCCGAAGATGACCTGTTGCGGGTTGCGCTCGAGGCTGCGGACCGCACGGCCGATGTCGTTGAGGGTCTTGCGGCCCTCCACGGCCAGGGCTTCATACTCCCTCAGGCCGGCGCCTGTGAAGCGGTTGATGCCGGCGGTGAGCTCGCCCGTGCGCTTGTCGAGGTTGCCGGCGAGCTCGCGGATCGAGCGGGCCGCGAGGCGGATCTCCTCGAAGGTACCCGGCCCCTCCCCGCCCGTCCCGGCGCCGAGGAAGTTCTCGGCGCCCTGGAGCACCGTGTCGACCCGGTCGGCCGAACGGTTGAGCTTCTCGGCGAGTTCGCGCGCCTCGCGCACCGCGCGCTCCACGTCCTCGCTGGAGCGTCCGAGGGTGCCGGCGAACTTGTCGGCGTTGGTGAGCACCCGGTCGACCTTGGCGGGGTCGACCGCCTTCGCGAGATTGCTGATGTCGTTCAGCGTGGCATCGATCTTCGGCGCGGTCTCGTTGAGGCGCTTCACGAGGCTCGACGCGTCGGTGAGGGCCGCGCCGACGGCCTGGCGGTTCTCGGCGAGCGTCTGCGAGAACGAGTCCACGTTGGCGACGATGCGGGCGATGCGCTCCCGGTCGACGGCACGCACCACGAGGCCGACATCCGAGGTCAGCCCTTCGAGTTTGTCGGCGAGCGGGCCCACGCGGGTGTTCGCGGTGGTCGCGAGGGTCTCGAGCTTCTGGACCAGCGGCGCCACCCGCTCCGTACCCTTGTCGACGTTGTCGACGATGCGGGCGATCTTCTGCTGATCCACGGCGCGCACGAGGGCATCGACGTTGGCGGCGACGGAATCGAGCTTCTCGGTGAGCGGGCCGATGCGCGCGGTGCCCTGCTCCACGTTGGTCATGATGCGGGCGACCTGGGCGCGGTCGACCGAGCGGACGAGGTCGTCGACGTTGGTGGCGAGGATCTCGAGCTTCTCGGCCAGGGGCCCGATGCGCTCGGCGGCCTGGCCGACGCGCTCCATGAAGCGGTCGACGCCGGGTGCGTTGTCGCCGAGCGCCTGCGAGAAGCGCTCCACGTTCTGGACCGTACGGTTGAGCGACCCCTGGTTGTCGGTGACGACCTGGCCGACGGATTTCAGCACCTCGTCGGCGCGGCGGGCGATGTTGCGGGCGCTCTCGATCAGGTCCTGGAAGTCGGAGCGGTCGGCGAAGAGGGTGGGCAGGCTCTGGCCGGGGCCGGGCACGAGGGCCGGCGCGCCGGGCTCGCCGCCGCTCAGGCCCACCTGGGCGACTCCGGTGAGGCCCTGGTATTCCAGCCGGGCCCGGGTGTCGGTGCGGACGGGCGTGCTGCGGTCGACCTCGATCACCGCCACGACGCGGCGCGGATCCTCGGGGAGGAGGCTGATCTCGGTCGCCTCGCCGACCCGGATGCCGTTGAAGAGCACCACCGAGCCCTTGGTGAGGCCGGAGACCGAGCCCTCGAACACCACCCGCAGGGGCTGCCGGCGCTGGCCGGAATCCCCGCCCGAGAACCAGAACACGAAGCCGAACGCGGAGGCGATCACCGCCAGGGTGAAGACGCCGATCAGCGCATAATTCGCACGGGTTTCCATCACTCACCTTCGCCCGTCGGGCGCGTCACTGTCCGTCGACGTTATGCCGGGCGCGGGCGCAACCGGCTGTAGCCGGCCGGGCACGCCCGCCCGGAAAAGTTCGGCCTCACGAGCCCGCCGCCATGGCGGCGCGCGCCCGCTTGCCGTGGAAGTACGACCGCAGCCAGGGGTGGTCCGCGGCCAGCATGGCCTCGATCGTCCCGGCCGCAAGGATCCGCCCTTCGCCCAGCGCCGCGATGCGGTCGCACACGCTGTGCAGGCTGTCGAGGTCGTGGGTCACCATGAAGACGGTGAGCCCCAGCGTCCGCTGCAGGGTCGCGATGAGGTCGTCGAAATCGCCGGCCCCGATGGGATCGAGGCCCGAGGTCGGCTCGTCGAGGAAGAGGATCTCGGGGTCGAGCGCCAGGGCGCGGGCGAGCGCCGCCCGCTTGATCATGCCCCCCGACAGCTCCGAGGGGAGCTTGTCGGCGGCGTCGGGCTTCAGCCCCACCATCTCGATCTTGAGCATCGCGAGCTCGTCGAGGAGCCGGTCGGAGAGCGAGAGGTACTCCCGCATCGGCACCTGCACGTTCTGCTTGACGGTCAGCGCCGAGAACAGGGCGCCCTGCTGGAACAGCACGCCCCAGCGGCGTTCGACCAGGCGCCGGTCGGCCGCCGAGAGCCCGTCGAGGTTCTCGCCGAACACCTCGATGGTGCCGGCGCGCTTCGGGACGAGGCCGAGGATCGCGCGGGTCAGGACCGACTTGCCCTGGCCCGAGGCGCCCACGAAGCCCAGGATCTCGCCCCGATGCACGTCGAGGTCGAGGCCCTTCATGATGGTGCGCTCGCCGAAGCCCACCTCGAGCCCGCGCACCCGGATGATCGGGTCGCGGTCGCGCTGGGGAAGGGCTCGGTGCATGTTCATGGGAATGCTTTAGAACCGGATCGCGGCGAAAAAGATGGCGAAGAAGCCATCCAACACGATCACCATGAAGATCGCCTTGACGACCGACGACGTGACGTGCCGCCCGAGGGATTCCGCCGAGCCCTGCACCGCCATGCCCTCGATCGAGGCGATGATGCCGATCACGAGGGCCATGAAGGGCGCCTTGATGAGCCCGACCAGGAAGGTGTTGAAGGCGATCGCGCCCCTCAGACGCGAGAGGAACACGTCCGGGCTGATGTCGCCGTAGAGCCAGGCCGTGACGCCCCCGCCGGCGAGCGCCGCCACCGAGGCCAGGAAGGTGAGGAGCGGCAGGCCGATCACCAGGGCGAGGATCCGGGGCAGGATCAGCACCTCCATGGGATCGAGCCCCATGACGCGCAGGGCGTCGATCTCCTCGCGCATCTTCATCGAGCCGATCTCGGCCGTGAAGGCGGAGCCCGAGCGGCCCGCCACCATGATCGAGGTCAGGAGCACCCCGAGCTCGCGCAAGGTCAGGATGCTCGTGAGGTCGACCACGAAGGGGGTCGCGCCGAAGCGCTGGAGCTGGAAGATGCCCTGCTGGGCCACGATGCAGCCGACCAGGAACGAGATCAGCACGATGATGGGCACGCCCCGGTAGGCGACCTGCTCGAGCTGGTTGATCAGCGACGTGCCGCGGAAGCGCGTCGGCCGGGCCAGCACCCTCAGGAACGCGCTGACGAGCTCGCCGAGGAACGCGACGCCGCCGACCAGGTCCTTGCCCGCCCCCGCCATGGCGCGGCCGATGTCGACCAGGAAGTCCATCACGAAGGAGGGCTTCTTCGGCGTGTGGAGCTGGAAGCCGCGGTAGGCGACCTCGTCGAGGAGGATGCGCTGCTCCGGGCTCGCGTTGACGAAATCGGCCGAAAGCCCCTGGCCGCCGAGCTCGTGCCGGGTCCGGTCGAGCACCCAGGCCCCGAGGGTGTCGACGCGGCTGACGCCCGCGAGGTCGATGATGATCCGGCGCCGGTCGGCCTCGACCACGATGTCGGCCGCGAGGGTCTCGACCATGGCGGCCTGGTCCGCGGTCCAGCGGCCGGAGAGGATCGCCCTCACCTCGTCGGGGGATTTCTCGATGCGGGCGCGCGGCTCATGCGCCGAAAGGGTCTGCGCCACGGGTATGCTCAATCCTCGCGTCCGGCCGGCCCCTCGGGATCCCGCTCCGCCGGAGGAGAACGGCCCCGCCTCGAGTCGGGCTCAGCGAAGACGTGCGGTCTGCACGTTCTTCGGGCTCCGTCTGTTCTTCTCTTGCTGATACCGCGCCGCTGCCGCAAAAGTCGAGCCGATTCCAAGCCGCGACGCCCCCTGCGACCGTGCAGGCGGGCCCTGAGGGCTTGGCCCCGAGCCGAAATCAGGAGACGAGGCCCCATGCGACGCCTGACCGTCAGCATCGACCGCTTTCCCATCGCGGGCACCTTCACGATCTCCCGCGGCTCCCGCACGGAAGCCGTGGTCGTGACCGCGACGATCGCGGAGGACGGCCTCGTCGGGCGGGGCGAATGCGTGCCCTATCCGCGCTACGGCGAGACCGTCGAGGGGGTGGCGGGCCTGATCGAGGCCATGCGTCCGGCCGTCGAGGGCGGTCTCACCCGCGAGGCGCTCCAGGCCGCCATGCCGGCGGGCGCGGCCCGCAACGCGGTCGATTGCGCCCTGTGGGACCTCGACGCCAAGCGCTCGGGCGTGCGCGCCCACGTGACCGCGGGCGTGAACCGCTTGAGCCCGGTGACCACCGCCTACACGATCAGCCTCGGCACGCCGGACGCCATGGCGGAGGCCGCCGCCAGCGCGGCCGACCGGCCGATCCTGAAGATCAAGCTCGGGGCGCCCGAGGGCGACATCGAGCGCATCCGGGCCGTGCGCCGGGCAGCGCCCGGGACGACCCTGATCGCCGACGCCAACGAGGGCTGGACGCCGGACAACCTCGCCGCCCATTTCGCGGCCTGCGCGGACGCCGGCTTCGCCCTGGTCGAGCAGCCCCTGCCCGCGAAGGCCGACTCCGCCCTCGCCTCCCTGCCCCGGCCGGTACCGATCTGCGCCGACGAGAGCGTGCACGACCGCCCGAGCCTCGACCGGCTCGTCGGGCTCTACGACGCCGTCAACGTCAAGCTCGACAAGACCGGCGGGCTCACGGAGGCGCTGGCGCTCGCGGACGCTGCCGAGGCGCGCGGCCTGTCCCTGATGATCGGCTGCATGGTCGGGACCTCGCTCGCCATGGCGCCCGCCCTGGTGCTGGCGCCTCGCGCCCGCTTCGTCGACCTCGACGGGCCGCTCCTCCTCGCCAACGACCGGGAGCCGGGGCTCACCTACGAGGGCAGCCTCGTCCACCCGCCCGCGCCGAGCCTCTGGGGCTGAGGCGGCGAGGCCACCCGAGGGCCGATGGGACTACGGGGCCGAGGCGGCAAGCCGCGCCTTCAGGCCTGGCCGTCCGCCGGGCTGCCCGCCTCCGCGTCCTTTGCCGCCCGCGCGGCCCAGATCGCGAAGCCGAGGCCGATGATCCCCAGCGGCACCATGGCGGCGAAAACCATCGCGCCCTCGGCCCGGTAGATCGGCCCGCTCGCCAGCGTCGCGGCCGCCTGTCCGAACGCCGAGGCCGAGGAGAACAGACCCTGCGCCCGCCCCCGCGCGGCGGCCGGCGCGAAGGCCGCGAGTGCCGCCATGGTGCCGAGATGGGTCGCCCCGAAGGTCAGCCCGTGCAGGGCCTGGAGCGCGAAGGTCAGGGGCAGGTTCGGATCGAACGCCATCGCGGCGAACCGCACCACCACGGCGGCGCCCCCCAGCATGATGAGCCCCAGTGCCGCACGCGCGCGCCCGACCATCTGGCCGAAGCAGTAGAACACCGCGATCTCGGCCACGACGCCGATGGCCCAGAGGTAGCCGATCGCGGCGTCGGAGAAGCCGATGCCGCGCCAGTGGATGCTCCCGAAGGCGTAGATGGCGCCATGGCTCGCCTGGATCGTCGCCGCCGCGGCCATGACGAGCCAGAGGACGCGCGGGACGGAGCGCGGGCCGGGCGCGGGCTCCGGCACGCCGGGAATCCGGGCCACGGGCGGCCCCGAGGGCAGGGCCAGCATGGTGGTGGCGAGCGCGAGCAGGGGCGAGAGCGCCAGGGCCCAGAGGATCGCCTGTGCGCCCCTGGCGTCGACGAGGTAGCCCGCCGCGATGCTGGCGATCAGGAAGGCGATCGACCCCCACCCGCGCACGCGCCCGTAATTGAGATGCGCCCCGTCCCGGATCGCATTGGTGGTCGCGAGGTCGTTGCCGGCCATCACCGGGGCCTGGACGACCGCGATCAGCGCCACGACCGCCATGATGCCGACCTCGCTGCCGATGAAGAACAGGGCCGGATAGAGCACGGCCTGCGCGGCGTGGCAGGCGATCAGGAGGCGGCGAGGCCCGTGCCGGTCTGCGAGGGCGAGGAGCGGGGCCGCCGCGAGGATGCGCACCACGATCGGGATTGCGATCACGAGGCCGATCGTGGTCGGGCTCATGGCGCGGCTCTGCAGCCAGACGGGAAAGAACGAGAGGTGGACCCCGATGCCGGTGAAGCTCGCGGCGTGGAGCGCCGAGAGACGGAAGCCGAGCGTGGAAGGGGCGTGCATGGAAGGCGAAAGCCGCGTGAGAGCGAATCGGCCGGGGCAGCCCCTGTTACAGGGCGAAGCCCGGTCTGGCGACCGGGGACGGCATGCACGAAAGTGCATCTGGAGCCGAAAACCCCTCCCCGGTTCGCTGCAGGCACGACGGCATGGACAATGCCGCCCACCGTGGCAGCATGGGACGACGGGACGACGTCATGCCGACCCTGCGACCGGACCGCGACCGGGACGGTCACCGCGGTCCGGCAATCCGACCGGGAACGAGGACACCATGCTGGCCCTGCGACCCAACTGCGAATGCTGCGACCGCGATCTGCCGCCGGAGAGCCGGGACGCGCGGATCTGCACCTTCGAATGCACCTTCTGCGCCGAATGCGCCGAGGGGACGCTCGGCGGCACCTGCCCGAACTGCCGCGGCGAACTCGTGCGCCGGCCGGTCCGCCCACCGGCGGCGCTCACCCGTTTCCCGGCCTCGACGGAGCGCGTGCTCAAGCCGGAGGGTTGCAAGGCCGCCTGAGAACGGCGGGATGCCCGACTCCCGGGGTGCCTACGTGGACGTTCGGGAACGCCGGGCACCCGCCAGAACCGGTCCGGCTCCGGGCCTCGAACGCGCCGGCCGACGGCCTGCCGCGGCGGGCTCGACACCGGAAGGCGGGCCGGCGCATGGTGCGGCCGATGGCAGGCCGGGAGAGACGAGGCGCATGTCCGAGACGGCCGAAGCCTACGAAGTCGAGACGACCGGCGAGGTCTACCGGATCGCGCCCGAGGAGGACGGCGAGCGCATCGGCGTCTACAGCCGCGGGCAGTTGCGGTTCTCGCTGCCCCGCGACATCCCGGCCCCGGAGGTCCGCAAGCTCGTCCAGGCCTATGCGCTCGGCTTCGCCGACGGCCGCGCGGCATCGCCGGACCTCGAAGGCCGGATCCGCGACAAGGTCATGGAGGCCGCCAAGCGCCTCGGTCGGGCAGCCGGAAGCCTGAAGGCGGACCGGCCATGACAGGTTACCGGGTGCGGGCGTCCTGCCCGGCCGCAGGGGCCGCGCAATGACGGCGTGGCAGCCGCTGGCGAGCGAGGGCCTCGGAGGCGGGGCCCGTGTCGCGCTGCACGGCTTCGCGATCGTGTCGGACGACGACCGCATCGCGGACGCCGAGGGGCGGTTCCCCGATGCCCTGAAGAACGACGCCGACTGGGCCTATTTCCAGGCCGGCCTCGACGCCGCCGACCTCACCCTCCTGGGGCGGCGCTCGCACGAGGCGAGCCCGAACCTGCGGGGCCGCCGGCGCCTGATCATGTCGCGCTCCGTCGCGGCGCTTGACCGGCGCGAGGACGGGACCTGGTGGAACCCGGCCGGCATGGGCCTCGCGGAGGCGCTCGCCGCCCTGCTGCCGGAGGGCGGGCACGTGGCGGTGCCGGGCGGGCAGGACGTGTTCGACCGGGTCGGCGCCGCGGGATTCGCGACCTTCCACCTCGCCCGCGCCCGGGGGCGCCTCCTTCCGGGCGGCCGCGGGCTGTTCGCGGCCTGCGAGAGCGGCGTTCCCGCCGAGACCGTGCTGGCGGAGGGCGGCCTGCGCCCGGAGCCTGCGTTCTGGCTCGACGAGGGCGCGCAGGTCTCCCTCGCGGTGTGGCGGCCCGGCAGCCGGTGACGACGGGCAAACGGGAGCGCCGTGACGGCGAACCCCGACATTTCAACAACTTAATGCTGGGTGCGCTTAAGCGCCTGTTAAACGCGATCCCTTACTCCTGTCGGCCTTGGGCACCCGGACGGCGCCGCGGCATCGAGGCCCGGCGGCCGGGCCGGCTCAACGGGCGGATCCGGGTTCAGCCCGGGCCGCCGGCGGACGGGAGACCATGGCCGAGGACCGATCCCCCTCCCCGACACCCGTGTCGGATTACGACGCCATCGAGCGGGCGGTCGCAGAGACCGAGCGCGGACGCTGGTTCCTGAACGAGTTCTCGCGCCGCAACCGCATCGCCGAGACCCGCACGCTCCTCGACGCCATCGCCCGGCTCGAAGGGGCTCTCTCGCACCGGACCGCGGAGCCCGAGCGGATCCGCTCCGGCCTCGACGACATGGCCGACCTCATCACCGAGACCCGGGCGCGCGTCGCGGTGGCCCCTTTCGACAGCCTGGAAGCGCCGGCCCACGACCCGCTCGCCGTGGTGGCGCGCACCAGCCGTCGCGTGGCCGCGACGCTGACCGCGAGCGCCGACCAGATCCGCGACGCCGCCGCGGCGCTGCGGCACCGGGGCGTCGACCCGGATCTCTGCCGGGCCGTCGAGCGGCAGGCCGTGGAGGTTTCGACCACGGCGACGATCCAGAACCTGGCGGCGCAGCGGATCGCCGTCCTGGCCGATGCCCTGTCGCGCCTCGACGGGCAGGTCGAAGCCCTGCGGGCCTTGTGCGCGGGCGATCCGGCCGCAGACCCGGTTTGGCCGCTCATGGGCCGGGAGCCCGCCGCCGACCCCGCTTGGCCGCCGCGCGGGACGCCGACGCTCGTGGTCTGACCCGCTTCACGCCCGCGGCTCGCCGGGGTTCCCGCCGGGCTCATGCGCCCGGCGCAACGCGTCCATGGGCGCGCCCGCCTAGCGGCCCGTACCCGTCCATGGTTCTGTCGCCCTTTCCCGGATTCGATCGCTTCCCGTGAAACCCCTCGTCGGAATCGGCCTCAAGGTCCTCTCGGCCCTCGTCTTCACCGTGATGTCGGCGGAGCTGAAGATCGTGAGCACGCGCTATCCCACGGGGGAGCTCGTGTTCTTCCGCTCCGCCTTCGCGATCGTGCCGCTCCTGATCTGGCTCGCCTGGCGCGGCGACCTCGTCGATTCGATCCGCACCCAGAACATCGGCGGCCACCTGATGCGCGGCATCATGGGGAGCTGCGCGATGTTCGCCGGCTTCTTCGCGCTGTCGTTCCTGCCGCTGCACGACGCGATCGCGATCGGCTACGCCGCGCCCCTGATCGTCGTGGTGCTCGCCGCCCTCGTCCTCAAGGAGACCGTGCGGCCCTATCGCTGGGCCGCCGTGGTGGTCGGGTTCGCGGGCGTCCTCATCATGCTCTCGCCCCATCTCGGCCTGGGCCTTGCCCCCGGGGTGATGCCGGCAGGCGCCGCGATCGGAGCCCTGTTCGCCCTGTTCGGGGCGTTCTGCTCCGCCGGCGCGGCGATCCAGGTCCGCCGGCTGACCTCGAGCGAGAAGACGGGCGCGATCGTGCTCTACTTCTCGCTCCTCACCACGCTTCTGGGCCTCTCCACCCTGGCGCTCGGCTGGCGCGTGCCGGTCGGCATCGACGCGTTCATCCTCGTCTCGATCGGCATCCTCGGCGGCATCGGGCAGATCCTGATGACCCAGAGCTACCGCTACGCCGACACCTCGATCATCGCGCCCTTCGAATACACCACCATGATCTGGGCCTTCCTGATCGGCTGGTTCGCCTTCGGCGACCTGCCGAGCCTCACGGTGAGCATCGGGGCCGTGATCGTGGCGGCGGCCGGGATGTTCGTGATCTGGCGCGAGCGCCAGCACGACCTCGTGCGCCGGCAGGCGGAAGCCGGCGCGCCGCAGGGGCCGGCGCGCCGGTAGCCCTGGGGCCGGTCCGAGGCCCGGTCCATTCCGGACCATTCCGTGCCTACCGGCCGGTAGGGTCGGCTGGCGGTCTCAGTCCATCACCGCGGCCTTGAGGACGCACACCATGGTGGCGCGGCCCGGCCCCTCGCCGACGCAGCGCACCGTGTGGGGCCGGTCGCAGCGGTAGCGCAGGGTCTCGCCGGCCTTGGCGCGCTGCACCGCACCGGCGACCTCGACCTCGAACTCGCCCTCGAGCACCGACAGGCACTCCACCGAGCCGCGCTGGTGGGCGTCGGAATCGAGCACCCCGCCCGGGTCGGCCTGGACGTCGTACCATTGCAGCCATTCGACCGTCTTGATCCAGCCGATGATGGCGAGCCGCATCTTGCCGTCGTCCGAGACCAGGATCGGGGTGTCGGAGCGGGTCGATTTCTGGATGAAGGGCTCCTCGTCGCTGGTCGCGAGGACGCGCTCGATCGAGACGTCGAGGGCTTGGCTCAGGCGCCAGATGGTGGCGAGCGTCGGGTTGGTCTCGTTGCGCTCGATCTGGCTGATGATCGACTTCGCCACGCCCGACTGCTCGGCAAGTTCGGAGAGCGACAGGTTGTAGGCCTTGCGCAGGCGCTGGATCGTCTTGCCGAGCTGGCCCGACAGGACCTGGGCGCCCACCTCCAGCGTCCGCTGCCGGTCGCGGCCTTCGATTCCCATGCGCCCCGCCTCCGTTCCGAAAGATCGAACGGATGTTTTTTTAGGGGAACGCCGGCGCGAGGGCAACGGAAGGCGGCGCCGCACCGGGCGGGGGGCGGCGGACCCCGCGGCCAAAGCTGTGGACGGGGCCCGCGGGCGCCCCTATCGCGGCCCCTTGCGCCCCTCGCGCGGCGGCAGCGACTTGACGTATTCGGCCATCGCCTTGCGCTCCGCCTCCGGCAGGCGCTCCGTGTTCGCCACCACGGCGGCCATCGTCGAGCCGACGGAATCGCCGGTCGGGGTCAGGCCGGAGGCCAGCACCTCCTCGATATCGCCCCGCGTCCACTCCTTCAGGCCGGTCTCGTGCGGCGTGATGTTGGGCACCCATCCCCGCCCCTCCGGCTCGGGCCCGCCGGCGAACCGCCGGTCCTCGACGATCCCGCCGAGCTGGTTGCGCGGGCTGTGGCACTCGGCGCAATGGCCCGGCCCCTCCACGAGGTAAGCCCCCCGGTTCAGCGACGCGCTCTTCGCGGGATCGGGCATGAAGGGCCGGCCGTCGAGGAAGGCGAGCTTCCACAGCCCAAGGCCCCGGCGGACGTTGAACGGGAACGGCAGGTCGTGATCGCGCACGCGGCCCTCGACCGGCTGCAGGGTCAGCATGAAGGCGAAGAGGTCGCGCAGGTCCGCGGCGCTCATGCGCTGGTAGGAGGTGTAGGGGAAGGACGGGTAGTAATGCCGCCCGTCCGGCGACACGCCCGCCCGCATGGCGCGCACGAACTGAGCGGGCGTCCACGAGCCGATGCCGTCGCGCGGGTGCGGCGAGATGTTGGGGACGTAGAAGGTCCCGAACGGCGAGCGCAGGGGATAGCCGCCGCCGAGCCTGAGCTTGTCGGCCTGCTCGGGCACCGCGTGGCAGGAGGTGCAGCCGCCGGCGTAGAACAGCGTCTTGCCGTTCTCCAGGTTGGCCTGGCCGGCCGGGATCGGCTCGAGGCCCGCGCTCTGCCGGTCGGGGCTCGTCAGGAACCAGAAGCCGGCGGCGCCGATCGCGGCCAGGACCAGAAGGACGACGAGAACCCGCTTCATGCACGACACCCCGCTAAGGAAAAGGCGGGCCATGAGCCCGCCTCCGCAGTGATACCCGCCCCGAACGACCGGTGCGATCAACTCTTGCTGATGCGCGGGCCGCCGGGCCGGACGACGCTCCCGGTCAGCTCCGGCTGACGCGGAAGGCCTGGTGGCAGCCGCCGCAGGCCCGCGTCACCGTGGCGAACTCGGCCTTGAAGGTGTCGAGATCCTTCGTGTTCGCGGCCGCCTTCTTGATGTCCGCCGCCCAATCGTCGAAGCGCTTGCGGAATTCGGCCTGGTTCTCCCAGATCTTCGGGCTCGCCGTGGTCTCACCGCCGGACTTCGCGCTCTCCGGGAAGTAGGTGTGCATCTTGTCGGCCGCGGCCGCATAGGTCTTGAGGACCTCCTGCGCCTTGTCGAGCTCGAAGGGAGCTTCGCCCTTGGCCATGCGGTTGCCTTGGGCGGTCGCGGCCCCGACACCCTTCATGGTGGCGCGCCGCTCGGCGATCGGGTCGCTCTGGGCGATCGCGGCGGAGACCCCGATGGCGAGCGCAAGTCCGACGAGGACAGGACGGATCATTCTTTTTCTCCCTCTGATCGTTGGCGAGCCGAACCGGCTCATGGGCCGTGCAGGATAGGCAAGGCGCCGCCGGTTGATATGGCCTCACTGCAATGTGATCCTTGCATTTATGCCGTGATGCCCTGTCCCTGCGAGCGCGACCACCGGCGTGCGCCGCAGGCCGTGAGGCGGATTCGAGCCGGGGAGTTCAGGTCGCCGGGATCCGGCATCAGGCCGCCGACCGCGCGGACCGGATCGCCGCGAAGACCCGGTCGGGCGTCGCCGGCATGTCGATGCGGCGGATGCCGAAGGCGCGGAAGAGCGCATCGGCGACCGCGTTCATGACCGCGGGCGGCGCTCCGATGGCGCCCGCCTCGCCGGCGCCCTTCATGCCGAGGACGTTCGTGGTGGAGGGCACGTTGCGGGTCTCGAAATCGAGGCCCGGCACGTCGGCGGCCCGCGGCAGGCGGTAATCCATCAGCGAGGCGGTCAGGAGCTGCCCCTCCGCGTCGAACACGGTGCGCTCGTGCAGCGCCTGGCCGATGCCCTGCACGACGCCGCCATGGACCTGACCGGCGAGCAGCATCGGGTTCAGGGTGACGCCGAAATCGTCCACGACCGTGTAGCGCACGATGTCGGTCTCGCCGGTCTCCGGGTCGATCTCGACTTCGCAGACATGGGTCCCGTTGGGATAGGTGGGCTGCTGCGGCGTCCAGGCGTCGGAGGCCGTGAGGATCTCCGGGGTCGTGCCGGGGCGCCGCGCGAGTTCCTCGAAGGTGACCGCGCGGTCGGTGCCCGCGATCCGCACCGCGCCGTCGGCGATCTCGAGATCCGCGATCCCGGCCTCGAGGGCCTCGGCCGCGAGCCCTTTCAGGGTCCCGGCGAGGCTCCGCGCCGCGCCCGCCACGGAGGCGCCGCCGACGGGAAGCGAGCGCGAGCCCCCGGTGCCGCCGCCCGTCGCGATGAGGTCGGTGTCGCCCTGATGGACGCGGATGCGGTCCACCGGCAGATCGAGGTGCTGCGACACGAGCTGGGCATAGGCCGTCGCGTGGCCCTGGCCGGTCGATTGCGTGCCGATCAGCACCGTCACGGTGCCGTCGGGCTCCAGGCTGACCCTGGCGCGTTCCTGGGCGCCGGCGGCGCAGGCCTCGATGTAGGAGGCGATCCCGATCCCCCGCGCCCGCCCGGCCCGGCGCGACGCCCCGAGACGCTCCTCGAAGTCCGTCCATCCGGCCTTTTCGAGGGCCCGGCGCAGGTGGCCTTCGAACGCGCCGGTGTCGTAGGTCTTCCCCGTCGCGGTGGTGTGGGGCATCTGCTCGGGCCGCACGAAGTTCAGCGCCCGGATCTCGTCCGGGCTCCGGGCCAGTTCTCGCGCCACATGATCGACGAGGCGCTCGATCACGTAGGCGGCCTCGGGCCGGCCGGCGCCGCGATAGGCGTCCACGGGCACGGTGTGGCTGTAGTAGCCCCGCACCCGGGCGTGCACGGCGGGAATGTCGTAGCAGCCGGGCGACATGCCCGCGCCCCAGCAGGCGATCATCGGCCCGTATTGCGAGAGGTACGCGCCGAGATCCGACTTGATGTCGACCTTCAGGGCCAGGAAGCGCCCGTCCGCATCGAGCGCCATGGTGGCGCCCGCGACGTTGTCGCGTCCGTGCGCGTCGCCGAGGAAGTGCTCCGTGCGCTCCGCGACCCAGCGCACCGGCCGCCCGGTCCGCTCGGCCGCGACGGCGCAGAGCGGGTATTCCCGGTACATGAAGAGCTTGGTCCCGAAGCCGCCGCCCACATCCGGGGTCACGACACGGATGCGGTTGCGGTCGGCCTTCAGGATGTGGCGCGCCAGGCTGGCGCGGATGTCGTGGCTGCCCTGGCTGCCGAGGGTCAGCGTCCAGCGCCCGCCGGCCGCATCGTATTCCGCGAGGCACGCGCGGGTCTCGAGATAGTTCGTGACGAGCCTGTTGTTCACCAGGGTCAGGGACACCGTCCGGTGCGCCCGCGCGAAGGCCGCTTCGGTCGCGGCGCGGTCGCCGGTCTCCCAATCGAAGGCGAGATTTCCCGGTTGCTGCGGCCAGACGAGCGGCGCGCCCTCGGCCTCGGCGCCCGCGATGCCGACCGCCGCCGGGAGCGGCTCCCACGCGATCGGGATCGCCTCGGCGGCATCGCGGGCGCCATCCTCGGTCTCGGCCACCACGAAGGCGACCGCGTCGCCCACATGCCGGGCGACGCCGTCCGCGAGCACCGGATAGGGCGGCAGCGCCATGGTCGATCCGTCGGCGTTCACGGCCGGGACCGCGCAGGGCAGCGGGCCGAGGTCGCGGATGTCGTCGGCGGTCAGGATCAGGAGCACGCCCGGCATGGCGCGAACCGCCGCAAGATCGCCGATGGCAAAGCGCGCATGGGCGTGAGGGCTGCGCACCACGACCGCATGGGCGGTGCCCTCCGGCGCGTGGTCGGCGACGAACCGGCCGGCGCCGGTGACGAAGCGCTCGTCCTCGACCCGGCGGACGGCCTGGCCGACGCCAAACTTCATCGGACGCATGCAAGGCTCCGTTTCGAGGTTGGAGAGGGGCCCGATCGCCGGCCTCAGGCGATCGCCTCGCCGGCCGTCGCCCAATCCTTGAAGCCGCCCCGGTAATGCTCGCGGATGTCGTGGCCGAAGGCCTGCGCGAACTCGAGCGCCCGGACCGAGCGCACGCCGGCCGCGCAGGAGAACACCACCCGCCGGCCCGCGGCCTCCGGGATGGCGTTCGGGTCGAAGGTCGAGAGCGGCATCGAAACCGAGCCGGGGATGTGGCCGGCCGCGAATTCATGCGGCTCGCGCACGTCGACGAGGAGGATGGAGCCGTCGGCGAGGCCGCGCTTCACGGTCTCGCGGTCGAGATCCACGACGATAGGACCGGGCATGGGGCGTTCCTTCAGATGTCAGCCGATTCCGCGACGACGGCATCGGGCATGGAGGGTTCCACTTTCGTGTCGGCCGACTCCGCGACGATGGGACCGAGCATGGAGGGTTGCTCTCTCGTGTCAGCCGATGTTCGAGAACGCGTCCACGGACGAAGGCAGCCGCTCCTTGAGGCGCAGGAGCGCGATGCGCTCGATCTCGGCCATCGCGGTGTCGAATTCCTGCTCCGCGTCGTGGTCGAGCCGGGTCTCGAAAGCCTGCAGGATCTCGTCCTTCGAGCGGCCCTTCACGGCCATGATGAAGGGGAAGCCGAAACGGGAGCGGTAGGCGTCGTTGAGCGCCAGGAACCGGTCGCGCTCCGCGGGCGTCAGGCTGTCGAGGCCGGCGGAGGCCTGCTCGCTCTGCGAATCGTCGGTGAGATCCCGGAGCTTCAGGCGGCCGGCGAGATCGGGGTGGGCCCGGATGAGCGCGAGCTTCTGCTCCCGCGTGGCGCCGGCCAGCACCTGCACCATGGCGGCGTGCAGGCCCTCGGCCGTGTCCTGCGCGGTCGACAGGCCGCCCTCGTGCGCGCCCTGCGCGATCCAGGGGGAGTGTTCGAACACGTCGCCGAAGAGCTCGACGAACAGCGCCCGGCTCATCGCGCTCGGCCGCAGCCCTGCGGGGCGGTGACGGCGGATCCAGTGCCGGGCGATGTCGATCCGGCGCGCGACCCAGACCCGCTCGTGGGAGGCGACGTAATCGAGGAAGCGCGCGAGCGCCGCCGCGCGGCCGGGGCGGCCGACGAGCCTGCAGTGAAGCCCCACCGACATCATCTTCGGCGACGTCCCGCCCTCCGCGTAGAGCACGTCGAAGGAATCCTTCAGATAGGCGAAGAACTGGTCCCCCGAGTTGAAGCCCTGCGGCGACGCGAAGCGCATGTCGTTGGCGTCGAGCGTGTAGGGGATCACGAGGTGCGGGCCCCGCGGCCCCTCGACCCAGTAGGGCAGCTCGTCGGCGTAGGAATCGGCGGAATAGAGGAAGCCGCCCTCCTCCATGGTGAGCCGCAGGGTGTGCTCCGACGTGCGGCCCTGGTAGAAGCCGAGCGGCCGCTCGCCCGCGACCTCGGCGTGGATCCGGACGGCCTCGGCGATGTGGGCGCGCTCCTCGTCCGAGGTGAAGTCCTTGTAGTCGATCCATTTGAGCCCGTGGCTCGCGATCTCCCATCCGGCCTCCTTCATGGCCGCGACGGCGTCGGGGTTGCGCCGCATCGCGGTCGCGATGCCGTAGACCGTCACGGGCATGCGGCGCTCGGTGAAGAGCCGCCACAGGCGCCAGAAGCCGGCGCGGGAGCCGTACTCGTAGATCGACTCCATGTTCGGGTGGCGCTGGCCGGGCCAGGGCGCGGCGCCGACGATCTCCGACAGGAACGCCTCCGAGGCGCGGTCTCCGTGGAGGATGTTGTTCTCGCCGCCCTCCTCGTAGTTGATCACGAACTGCACGCAGACCCGCGCGTCGCCCGGCCAGTGCGGGTGCGGAGGATTGCGGCCGTAGCCGATCATGTCGCGCGGATAGGAGGTCTCGGTCATCGGGGGCGTCGTCTCTGCGTCGCGGCGGATGGGCGGGTCAGCTGCCGCGGTCGGTGGATCGGCGGTGTCGTCTCTGCGGCGCGGCGGGGAAGGGTCAGCTGCCGCGGTAGGTGGAATAGCTCCAGGGCGAGACCAGGAGCGGCACATGGTAATGGCCGTCCGCCTCGGCCATGGCGAAGCGGATCGGGATCTGGTCCAGGAACGGCGGGTCCGCGCCCGCCGCGCCGCGGGCGCGGAAGTAACGGCCGACGTGGAAGACGAGCTCGTAGGCACCGGGCCGGTACGCGTCGCCCGCGAGGAGCGGCGCGTCGGTGCGCCCGTCCGCGTTGGTTTCGACCCGGGCCACCAGCCGCCGCGTCTCGCCGTCGAGCGCATAGAGCTCGACCGCGACCCCTCTGGCCGGTCCGCCATGGGCGGTGTCGAGGACATGGGTGGAGAGGCGGCCCATCGGGACTCCTGTGAAGCCGGGCGACTGTTCCGGGCTTCCCCGCCGCCGTCAAGGCGCTTGCTCGGGAGCGGGCCCGACGGTGGGCGGCGACCTACCGCCCGCGCGCCGCGCGCCCCAGATCCACGACCTCCACCTGGACCCGGCTGGTGCGCCCGCCCCGGTCCACGGTGAGTTCCACGCTCTTGCCCACTCCCGCCTCTTCCAGCACTGCCGTGAGGTCGGCGAGGCGCCGCACCGGGCGCCCGTTGGCCGCCACGATCACGTCGCCGGCCTCGCCGGTCGCCGGATCGACGCCGCGGAGTCCCGCGCGCTGCGCCGGCGAGCCCGGCACGATGCGCGCGACCACCAGGCCCTCCAGGCCGAGCTGCGCCGCGGCTGCCTCCGGCGCCAGCATGATCCCGATCCCGGGCGTCGGCATGCGGCCGTTGCGGATGAGCTGGGGCACGACGCGGTTGACGACGTCCACGGGGATCGCGAAGCCGATGCCCGCATAGGCGCCGGAGGGCGAGTAGATCGCGGTGTTGACCCCGATGAGCCGCCCGGCGGAATCGAGCAGCGGCCCGCCGGAATTGCCGGGGTTGATCGCCGCGTCGGTCTGGATCGCGTCCGCGATCTCGCGCCCCTCTGAGGTCGGCAGGCGGCGCTGGAGCGCGCTGATGATGCCGGTCGTGAGCGTCTGGTCGAGCCCGAACGGATTGCCGATCGCGAACGTCGCCTGGCCGACCTTCAGGTCCGCGGACGAGCCGACCGGGATCGCCGGCGGCGGCTGGCGCACGCGGCCCAGGCGCAGCACCGCGAGGTCGTAGTTCGGCGCCGTCCCGACGAGCTCGGCGGGCACCACCTCGCCCGAGTTGAGCCGGATGCGGGCGCTGCGGGCGCCCTCGATCACGTGGTTGTTGGTGACCACGTGCCCGGCGGCGTCCCAGATGAATCCGGTCCCGGTCTGCGCGCCGCCGGGCCCGTCGGGCGCGCCCGGTCCGCCGGGTCCGGGATCGGGCTCCTCCATGAGGCGCCGCGGGTCCGGCTCGGCGAAGACGTGGACCACGGACGGGGAGATGCGCTGGAAGAGCTCGATCGTGGAGCGCTCGTCCGCGGCGAGGTCGCCGCGCGGCGCCACAATGCGCGGGTCGGTGCCGGAATAGAGGAAGCGCGTCACGTAGGGTTCGGCCACGAAGACGGCGAGCAGGGCGATGAGGACGAAAAGCGCGATGCGGACCAGACGGTCGGACAAGGTCGGGGCTCCCTTCGGCGGCAGGCGCGCCGCTGTAACTGTATCGGCGAGGCCCCGCTTCAACGCAGGCCTCGGCCGGCCGCCGTCAACGCCGTCGGGCGGGATCGGGTGCCGCCCGCGGAAAATGGGGATGGACGGCCAGGCGGGAAGCCCTTAAGCCGCTCCAATGGCGAAGGTTTTGCGCGAAGGCCGGTCCCCCCGATGATCGATCCGCAGCTCTCCGAATGGATCAGCCAGATTCTGCGCTGGATCCACGTGATCACCGCCATCGCCTGGATCGGCTCCTCGTTCTACTTCATCCACCTGGACCTCAGCCTGAAGAAGCGCGAGGGCCTCGGCCCCGGCATCGGGGGCGAGGCCTGGCAGGTCCACGGCGGCGGCTTCTACAACATGCAGAAGTACACCGTGGCGCCGCCGCAGCTCCCCCAGGAGCTGACCTGGTTCAAGTGGGAGAGCTATTCCACCTGGATCTCCGGCTTCTTCCTGATCGTGTGGGTCTACTACCTCCAGGCCGAGCTCTACACGATCGACCCGGCGGTGCTCGCGCTCGCGCCCTGGCAGGCGGCGGGGATCGGCATCGGCGGGCTGGTGCTGGGCTGGCTCGTCTACGACGGGCTCTGCCGGTCGCCGCTCGGCCGCAACGACCTCGCGCTCGGGGTCGTGGTGTTCCTCTACATCCTGGCCGCCGCCTTCGCGTTCACGCTGGTGTTCAACGGCCGCGCCGCCTTCCTCCACGCCGGCGCGATGATCGCGACCTGGATGTCGGCGAGCGTGTTCTTCGTCATCATCCCCAACCAGAAGAAGGTGGTGGCCGAGCTGATCGCCGGCCGCACGCCGGACCCCAGGCTCGGCAAGGAGGCCAAGCAGCGCTCGACGCACAACAACTACCTGACCCTGCCGGTCATCTTCCTGATGCTGTCGAACCATTACCCGCTCGCCTGGTCGTCGCGCTACGCGGTCGCGATCGTCGGGCTCGTGGTGGTGGCGGGCGCGGTGATCCGGCACTTCTTCAACTCCCAGCATGCGGGCAAGGGCTCGCCGTGGTGGACCTGGGCCGTTTCGGCGGCCTGCCTCGCGCTCGCCGCATGGCTGTCCATCGTCGGCAAGCCCGGCAACGCCAACCTCGCGGAGGCGCCGGGCGCCATGCCGGCCGCCTTCGACGAGGCCGTGCTCGCGGTGCAGTCGCGCTGCTCCATGTGCCACGCCGCGGAGCCCGTGTGGGAGGGCATCCCGATCGCGCCGAAGGGGGTGCGGCTCGACACGCCCGAGGAGATCGCCCGGCACGCCGAGGCGATCCGGATCCAGGCCGTGCTCACCCATGCGATGCCGCCCAACAACATCACCGAGATGACCCTCGACGAACGTCGTGCAGTGGCTGCATGGCTGGCCCACCGCGACAACCCGGTTCGCTAGGCGGACCGCCGGCGCTATAGAGCGGGCAGCATACGCACCCAGGATCTTCCGATGCTCGACCTCACCCTCGAAACCGCCCAGGCCATCGTCGCCGCCACCCTGAAAGCCGCCCGCGAGAAGAAGTTCAAGCCGCTGTCGGTTGCGGTCTACGATTGCCGCGGCGCCCTGAAGGCGCTCGCATCCGAGGACGGGACGAGCCTGAAGCGGGCCGAGATCGCCATGGGCAAGGCCTACGGCGCGCTGGCCATGGGCGTCGGCTCGCGCGCCCTGCACAAGATGGCGATCGACCGCCCCTATTTCGTCGCCGCCGCCACGCACGCGGTCGGCGGCCTGATGGTCCCGGCCCCCGGCGGCGTCCTGATCAAGGACCAGCAGGGCGGCCTCCTCGGCGCCGTCGGGGTCTCGGGCGACACCTCCGACAACGACGAGATCGCCGCCGCCGCCGGGATCGAGGCCGCGGGCTTCGTCTTCGACGCGGGCGCGTGAGGCTCGCAGCTCCCTCTCCCCGTGAGCGGGAGAGGGTGGTCGCTGCGTCGGCAGGGGCCGGGAGGGGGCGGTCCGACGTCGATCCGATGCCTCAGACAGAGCACCTCCCTCCCCTCAGGGGAGGGCGACGCGGCGCAGCCGCGCGGGGTGGGGTGTTGCGCGAAGCGCATCCGGTAAGGCTGCGGCAAGAGCTCGCCTTCGGCGAACACCCCACCCGTCGCCCTACGGGCGCCACCCTCCCCTGAGGGGAGGGAGCAGGGCGCGGCAGTGGCCGGGGAGTTGGCTCGCGGGCACGGCCCCTTTCCCGGCTCGCTCCGCTCGCCACGCTCCCCCGCAGACGGGGGAGGGAAGCGCGCAGGGCGGGAATTTCATGACCCTCTCTCTCGCCCGTCCCCAGCCGGCCGCCGCTCGGTCACCGCCCCTTCTGGACAAAGGGCGAGGAAGCGACCAAACAGTTAGCTTCCCGGTCCGGCGAGCGGCGAACGAGCCGCGGCGGACCGAACGACACGGCTTATCCTCGACACAAACCAGAGGGGACGCGCTTCATGTCTACTTGGCTCAAACGGATGGCGATCGTCGCCGCCACCACGGTCGCCTTCGCGGGCGCCGCGGCCGCGCAGGTCGTCTACAACCGCGGCAACGATGCCGATCCCGAGACGCTCGATCCGCACAAGACCGCGACGACCTACGAGTCGCACATCCTGCGCGACATGCTCGAAGGCCTGATGATCTACGACGCGGCCGCCAAGGTGGTCCCGGGCGTCGCCGAGAAGCACGAGATCTCCGACGACGGCACGCGGTACCGCTTCACCCTGCGGCCCAACGCCAAGTGGTCGAACGGCGACCCCGTCAAGGCCTCGGACTTCGAATTCTCCTACCGCCGCATCATGGATCCGGCGACCGGCGCGAAATACGCCAACATCCTCTATCCCATCAAGAACGCCGAGAGGATCAACAAGAGCCAGGGCGCGAAGCCCGAGGACCTCGGCGTGAAGGCGCTGGACGACCGCACCCTCGAGATCACCCTCGAGCGGCCGACGCCCTACTTCCTGGAGCTCCTCACGCACCAGACCGGCCTGCCGGTCCATCCCCCGAGCGTGCAGAAGCACGGCACCGATTTCGTGAAGCCTGGGACCTACGTCTCCAACGGCCCCTACGTGCTGAAGGACTTCGTGCCCAACTCGCAGATCCGCCTGGAAAAGAACCCGCACTTCCACGACGCCGCCAACGTCAAGATCGACGTGGTGGTGTTCCAGCCCCAGAAGGACCTCGCGGCGATCGCGCGGCGCTTCGAGGCGGGCGAACTGCACTCGACCAGCGACTTCCCGGCCGACCAGACCAAGTCGCTGCGCCAGCGTCTCGGCAACCAGGTCCACACCTCGCCGCGGCTCGGGCTCTACTACGTCGCGCTCAACACCTCGAAGAAGCACCTCCAGGACCCGCGCGTCCGCCAGGCGCTCTCGATGGTGATCGACCGCGAGCTGATCTCCGACGCCGTGTGGGGCGGCACCATGCTGCCCGCCTACTCGATCGTCCCGCCGGGCATCGGCAACTACAAGGAGCCGGCCTTCGCGGACTTCAAGGACGCATCCCCCATCGAACGGGAGGACAAGGCCAAGGAACTCCTCAAGCAGGCGGGCTTCGGCCCCGGCAACCCGCTCAAGATCGAGCTGCGCTACAACACCACCGACAACAACAAGAACACCGTGGTGCAGATCGCCGACGACTGGAAGCGCATCGGCGTCGAGACCGCGTTCATCAACACGGACGCCAAGACCCACTTCGCGGTCCTGCGCGACTCCAACGACTACGAGGCGGCGCGCGCGGGCTGGATCGGGGACTATTCCGATCCGCAGAACTTCCTGTTCCTGCTGGAGTCCGACAACAAGGGCTTCAACTACGCCAAGTACGCGAACCCGCAGTTCGACGCCCTGATGAAGCAGGCCGCCATCGAGCAGAACCTCGACAAGCGGGCCGACATCCTCAAGCAGGCGGAAGCCATCGTGATGAAGGACATGCCCTACATCCCGGTGCTCTACTACGGCAACAACAACCTGGTCTCGAACAAGCTGAAGGGTTGGGTCGACAACGTGACGGGCGCTCACCCGACCCGGTTCATGTCGATCACGCCGTAAGCGGCTTTTCCCTCACCGCCCCGGGCCTCCCGCCCGGGGCGCGTCCCCGCGCCGGACCCGGTCCGGCCGCCAGGCCCGCGAGACCAGCGTGCTGTCCTTCATCCTGCGCCGATTCATTTCCGCGGTTCCGACGCTCTTCCTGATCGTCACGATGGCGTTTTTCCTGATCCGGGTCGCGCCCGGCGGCCCCTTCGATCTGGAGCAGCCGCTCGAAGCGAAGGTGATGGAAAACCTGCAGCGGATCTACAAGCTCGACCGCCCGCTGATCGAGCAGTACGGCCTCTACCTGTTTTCCCTCCTCCGGGGCGATTTCGGCCCTTCCTTCTACTTCCGCGACTTCACGATCGGCGAGCTCTTCGCCCGCGGCCTGCCGGTGTCGATGACGCTGGGCTCGCTGGCCCTGACGCTCGCGGTGCTGGTCGGCGGAACGCTCGGCACCGTGGCGGCCTTCCGCCAGAATTCCTGGGCCGACTACGTGGTGACGGGCTTCGGGACCATGGGGCTCACCATCCCGAACTTCGTCGTGGCGCCGATCGTCCAGATCGTGTTCGGCCTGATGCTGGCCTGGTTTCCCGTCGGGGGCTGGAACGACGGCGCGCCGCGCGCCATCGTGCTGCCCGTGATCGTGCTCGCCCTGCCACAGATCGCGGTCGTGGCGCGCATGATCCGCGCCTCCATGATCGAGGCCCTGCGCTCCAACCACATCCGGACCCTGCGCTCGCTCGGGCTGCCGACCTCGGTGATCGTGCGCCATGCGCTCCGCGCCGCGTCGCTCCCCGTGGTGTCCTATCTCGGACCCGCGGCGGCGGCGCTCCTCACGGGATCGGTCGTGGTCGAGACGATCTTCGCGCTCCCCGGCGTCGGGCGCTACTTCGTGGAAGGCGCCCTCAACCGCGACTACACCCTGGTGATGGGCACGGTCGTGATGGTCGCGGTGTTCATCATGGTCTTCAACCTCCTGGTCGACATCCTCTACGCGCTGATCGACCCGCGCGTGCGGTACGAGTGAGGCGGCGATGACAGGTCCCGCCGCCGCCGCGCATGCCAGAGCCGAGTGAGGGCCCGATGGCCGAAGGCTCCGTCGTTCCCCTCCAAGCCGTCACCCGGCCCGTCTCGGGGCGCTCGCTCTGGGCGGACGCCCGCACGCGCCTCGTGCGCAACCGCGCGGCGCTGACGGGCCTGATCTGGCTCGCCCTCATGGCGATCGCCTGCATCGTGGGCCCGGAGCTGACCGGCCACCGCTACGACCGGATCTACACCGAGTACACCCGCATCCCGCCGAGCCTCGAGGCCTATCCCACCCCGGACCAGCTCGCCGCCCAGGCCGAGCGGATCGGGTCGCGCCTGAGGGCCAAGCCCGAAGGCATCGACGTCACGGGCGACACCCTTCGCGCCACCTATGTCGGCGCGCGCCCGATCGACGAGCGCTCGCTCGCCTTCTTCGAGCGCTCCGACATGTTCGGCCCCGCGAAGGTGGTCGAGAAGGCCGAGGAAGGCCGGCGGCTCACCGTCGAGGTCCCGATCGAGCGGCGCCATTTCCTGTTCGGCACCGACACCAACGGGCGCGACCTCCTCACCCGCACCCTGTTCGCCGGGCGCATCTCGCTCTCCATCGGGCTGCTCGCCACCTTCGTGGCGATCGTCATCGGCGTGCTCTACGGCGCGACCTCGGGTTACCTGGGCGGACGCATCGACCTCGTGATGATGCGCTTCGTCGACGTGCTCTATTCCCTGCCGTTCATCTTCTTCGTCATCATGCTGGTGGTGTTCTTCGGCCGGAACTTCGTCCTGATGTTCATCGCGGTCGGCGCGGTCGAATGGCTCGACATGGCCCGGATCGTCCGCGGGCAGACGCTCTCGATCAAGCGGCAGGAATACGTGCAGGCCGCCGAGGCGCTCGGGGTCGACACGCGGGGCATCCTGCGCCGCCACGTCATCCCCAACACCCTCGGACCCGTGGTGGTCTACATGACGCTGCTCGTCCCGAAGGTGATCCTGCTCGAGAGCTTCCTGTCGTTCCTCGGGCTCGGCGTGCAGGAGCCGATGACGAGCTGGGGCGTGCTGATCTCGGAGGGCGCGCGCAACATCCAGGGCGCCGCCTACATGCTGATCTTCCCCTCGATCTTCCTGGTCTCGACCTTGTTCGCCCTCAACTTCGTGGGCGACGGTTTGCGCGATGCCCTCGATCCCAAGGACCGGTGAGATGGAAAATCGGCCGGACGGGGCGGCACGGATCGGTTCCGGGCAAGCAGATCGCGAGGTGTCCTCGATCGGGAGGACCGGCGAGACGGCGGACGAGACGCGACCTGTCCTCTCCGTCCGCGGCCTGCACGTCCGCTTCCGCACCGGCGACGGCATCCTCCATGCCGTCAAGGGCGTCGACCTCGACGTGGCGCCGGGCGAGACCGTCGCGATCGTGGGCGAGTCCGGTTCCGGCAAGAGCCAGACCATGATGTCGGTGATGGGGCTGCTCGCCTCCAACGGGTGGGCTGAGGGCTCGGTGAAGTACCGCGGCGAGGAGCTGATCGGCCTGAAGCCCGACCAGCTCAACCGCTACCGCGGCTCCAAGCTCACGATGATCTTCCAGGAGCCGATGACCTCGCTCGATCCGCTCTACCGGATCGGCGACCAGCTCGCCCTGCCCCTCACCGCCCATGGCGGCCTGACCCGGGCGCAGGCGCGCACGCGCGCCGTCGAGCTCCTGGAGCTCGTGCGCATCCCCGATCCCGCCCGCCGCATCGACGCCTATCCGCACGAATTGTCGGGGGGCCAGCGCCAGCGGGTGATGATCGCCATGGCGCTCGCCAACGATCCGGACGTGCTGATCGCCGACGAGCCCACGACCGCCCTCGACGTGACCGTCCAGGCCCGCATCCTCGCTCTCCTGGCCGACCTGCAGAAGCGGCTCGGCATGTCGATCGTGTTCATCACCCACGACCTCGGCGTAGTGCGGCGCTTCGCCGACCGCACCTATGTCATGCGGGGCGGCGAGGTGGTGGAGAGCGGGCGCACCGCCGATTTGTTCGCGAGGCCCTCCCACCCCTACACCCGCATGCTCATCGACGCGGAGCCCCGCGGCCGCAAGGAGCCCGCGCCCGCGACCGCGCCCCTCGTGCTCGACGCCCGCAACGTCGAGGTCACCTTCGACGTGAAGAGCGGCCTGTTCGGGCGCCGCAATTACGTGCTCCGCGCGGTCGACGGCGTGAGCCTCAGCGTGCGGGCGGGCGAGACGATCGGCGTGGTGGGCGAATCCGGCTCCGGCAAGTCGACCTTGGGCCGCGCGATCCTGCGCCTGCTGCCGGCCGGCGGCATGGTGCGCTTCGAGGACCGCAACCTGATGCCCCTCGACCGGGGCGCCATGCGGCCCCTGCGGCGCCACCTCCAGCTCGTGTTCCAGGACCCCTTCGGCTCTCTCTCGCCCCGCATGACCGCGGGCGAGATCGTCACCGAGGGCCTCCTTGTCCACGAACCCTCGATCTCGCGCAAGGAGCGCGACCGGCGCGCCGCCGCCGCCTTCGAGGAAGTCCGCCTCGACCCGGCCGGGCGCAACCGCTTCCCGCACGAGTTCTCGGGCGGCCAGCGCCAGCGCATCGCCATCGCCCGCGCCATGATCCTGCACCCGAAGCTCGTGGTGCTGGACGAGCCGACCTCGGCCCTCGACCGCTCGGTCCAGAAGGAGATCGTCGAGCTCCTGCGCGACCTGCAGTCCCGGCACGGCCTGGCCTACGTCTTCATCAGCCACGACCTCGCGGTGGTCCGGGCGCTCGCGGACGAGATCATCGTCATGAAGGGCGGCAAGGTCGTGGAGCGCGGCCCCGTCGAGGTGATCTTCGACCGGCCCCGCGAGGACTACACGCGGGATCTCATCGCGGCCGCCTTCCTGACCGAGCGCGGCGCCGCACCGGCCGAACCCCCGGCTCCCTGAGGCGCCGTCGGAACCCGCAGGCCCGGTGCGGATTTGATTCCGCGCCATGGCAAAGCTCGCGACATCCCGCGCCAAGCGCGCCCGCACCTCCGCCGCGACCCGAGCGACCGGGGAGCCCGCCGCGGTCGAGATCGCGGGCGTGCCCGTCACCCATCCCGAGCGCGTGCTCTGGGAGGAGCAGGGCGTCACCAAGCGGGAGCTGGCGGAGTACTACGTCGCCGTCGCCGACCGGATCCTGCCCCATGTGGTCGGACGGCCTCTGACCCTCGTGCGCTGCCCGGCCGGGGCGAAGAAGACCTGCTTCTTCCAGAAGCACGCCTGGGCGGGCCTCTCCGGCTTCATCCACAGGCAGAGCCTCGGGGAGAGCGAGGCGGACGTGCTCTCGGTGCGGGACATCCGGGGCGTCGTGGCGTTCGCCCAGGCCGGCGTGCTCGAGATCCACCCCTGGGGGGCGCGGCTCTCCGATCTCGACCGGCCCGACCGGGTCGTGTTCGACTTCGACCCCGGCGAGGGCGTCGCCTGGTCGGCGGTCGTCGCGGCCGCGCGCGAGATGCGCGAGCGGCTCGACGCGCTGAAGCTACAAAATTTCGTCAAGACCACCGGCGGCAAGGGCCTGCACGTGGTGGTGCCGCTGACGCCGGAGGCCGGCTGGGACCAGGCCAAGCGCTTCTCCAAGGCGCTCTCCGACGCCATGGTGGCCGACGCTCCGGAGCGCTACACCACGACCTCGGTCAAGAGCGAGCGCGAGGGCAAGATCTTCATCGACTACCTCCGCAACACCCGCGGCGCCACTGCGGTCGCGCCCTACTCCACCCGCGCCCGGCCCGGCGCGCCGGTCTCGGTTCCCCTCGCTTGGGACGAGCTCTCCGACGACGCGGCGCAGACCCGCTTCACGGTCGAGACGCTCCCACGTCGCCTGGCGGCGGGGCCGGATCCCTGGGCGGGCTTCTTCGCGGTCGAGCAGACGCTGCCGGCGGCGCCGACGCGGCGGCGGCGCCCGAAGAAGCCGGGCTGACCTGCCGTCCGCCCCGCGGAAGGGGCGCGCGGCCTCAGGCGGCGTGGAGCAGCGACTGGATCTTCTCGGCGAGATCGGTGGCCCGGTAGGGCTTGTAGAGCAGGTCGAGATCTCCGAGGGGCGCCTCGCCGTCCACGTAGCCGGTGGTGAGCAGCACCTGCACGGACGGCCATTTCGCCTTGACCATCCGGGCGAGTTCGATGCCGGTGAGCTCGCCGGGCATGCGGACGTCGCTGAGCACGAGGCGGAAGCCGCTGTCGAGCTGGAGGAGGGTGGCGGCCTCGTCGCCCGTGACGGCCTCCTTGACCCGGAACCCGAGCGACTTCAGCGTCGAGACCGCGACCTGCCGCACGGCCGGGTCGTCCTCGACCACGAGCACCGACTGGCCCTGGCCGAAGGGCTCGGTGATCTCGGAGCGGGTCTCCGCCGGCACGGCGGTGATCTCGCCCTCGACGCGCGGCATGAAGATCCGGATGGTCGTGCCCTCGTTCGGTGCGCTCTCGACCTCGATGTGCCCGCCCGATTGCTGCACGAAGCCGTAGACCATGGAGAGCCCGAGGCCCGTCCCCTTCCCGCTCTCCTTGGTGGTGAAGAACGGCTCGAACACCCGCTCGAGCACGTCGGGGGGCATGCCGGTGCCGGTATCGGTCACGGAGACCACGACGTAATTGCCGGGCGGCGGCTTCTCGCCCTCGGTGACGGTCCGGTTCGCGACCGCGATCGTGAGGTCGCCGCCGTCCGGCATGGCGTCGCGGGCGTTGACCGCGAGGTTGAGGAGCGCCGCCTCGAACTGGGCCCGGTCGACGCGGATCGGCCAGCCCTCGGCGGCGTCGAGCTTCACGCGGATGTTCTCGCCGAGGGTGCGCCGCATGAGTTCGAGCAGGCCCGGCATCAGCGTATTCACGTCGAGCGTCGCGGCTTGCAGCGGCTGGCGGCGCGAGAAGGCGAGGAGCCGGTGCGTGAGGTCGGCGCAGCGCTGCGCCCCCTCCAGGGCCATGCGGGCGCGCCTCTGCGCCCGCTCGTTGCCCTCGATGGAGCGTTGCAGGAGATCGAGATTGCCGATCACCACGCTCAGCATGTTGTTGAAGTCGTGCGCGATGCCGCCCGTGAGGCGTCCGATGGCCTCGAGCTTGCTGGCATGGAGCAGGTTCTGCTCGAGCTGCTTGCGCTCGGTGATGTCGAACCACATGCCGAAGAACTCCCGCGGCCGTCCGTCGTCGTCGCGGGTCACGACGGTCTGATCGAGGAGATGGCGGTAGGTGTCGTCGGCGCAGCGCCAGCGGTACTCGAGCGTCACCGATCCGGTGGCGGCGAGTTCCTGGACCTGCGCGAGCGCCCGGTCGCGGTCGTCCGGATGCAGGCGGGAGGCCCAGAACCCCTCGTCGGTCAGGAAGGCCTCGGGGGGAAATCCCGTGATGCTCTGGATGCCGTCGTTGGTGAAGTGAAGGCTCCGGTGGTCCTCCTGCAGGGAGGCGGTGTAGAGCGCGATCGGCAGCGATTGCAGCACGATCGACTGGTGCTCCTCGCGCCGGCGCAACGCCTGCTCGGTCTTCAGCTTCTCGCTGCGGACGCGCAGGTTCTCCATGAGGAGGCGGCGCTCCTCCTCGCCCTGGCGCCGGATCTCCTCGGTCTTGCGGTAGAGGTCGACGAACACGTCGACCTTGGACTTGAGGATGAGGGGCTCGATCGGCTTGAACACGTAGTCGACGGCACCCGCGGTGTAGCCGCGGAAGACGTGCAGATCGTCCTTGTTGAAGGCCGTGAGGAAGATGATGGGCACGCGCGAGGAGCGCTGGCGCGCCCGGATCATGCCCGCGACCTCGTAGCCGTCGATGCGCGGCATCTGCACGTCGAGCAGGATGACCGCGAAGTCGTCCTGCAGCACCTGGCGCAGCGCCGCCTCGCCGGAATCGGCCGTGACGACTTCGACGCCCGGAGCCCGCAGCATCTCCTCGACGGCCAGGAGATTGCGCCGGTCGTCGTCCACGGCCAGGATCTTTGCCGTGACCGGGCCGGGGCTGGCGTGAGTCAGCACCGGGCGCTCCGTCCCGCCGCTCGATTCCGCCGGCCTCGATCCCTGGGTCATGGGTGCAGCCCGTCTCCCGCGGCGCCGTTGGCGGCCGCCTCGCCGTCCCGGGCCCCATACGAACTGCGGCCCAGCTGGACGCGAAGGACCGCCAGGAGCTGGTCCATGTCGACCGGCTTCGACACGTAATCCGTGGCGCCGGCCTCCAGGCACTTCTCGCGATCACCCTTCATGGCCTTGGCCGTGACGGCGACGAGCGGGAGGTCCCGGAACTGCGGCAGCTTGCGGATCTCCTGCATGGTCTCGTAGCCGTCCATCTCGGGCATCATGATGTCGACCAGCATGATGTCGATCCCAGGCGTCGATTTGAGCTTCTGAATGCCCTCGCGCCCGTTCTCGGCGAAGACCACGTCCATGCCGTGCTGCTCCAGGGCGCTCGTGAGCGAGAAGATGTTGCGCATGTCGTCGTCGACGATCAGCACCTTCCGGCCCTGCAGCGAGGCATCGTCGTGGCGCTCCACGATGATCTGCTGCTCCTCCGGAATGTTGGCGATGGTCCGGTGCAGGAACAGCGCCGTCTCGTCGAGCAGCTTCTCGGACGAGCCCGTCCCCTTGAGAACCACCGTCGAGGCGATGGCCTCCAGGCGCCGCTCCTGGGTCCGGGACAGGTCCTGGCCCGTATAGACCACGATCGGCAGTTCCTCGCCGCCCCGGGTCTTGCGTATGCGCTCGATGAGCTCGGCGCCGGGCAGGTCCGGGAGGCCGAGATCCACGATCGCGCAGTCGAACCGCCGCGCCTGGATCGCCTCGAGCGCCGACTCGGCGGTGCCGACGCTCGTCACGTCGACGTCGTCGTTGCCGAGAAGCTCCGAGATGCTCATCCGCTGCGTGGCGTCGTCCTCGACGAGGAGCAGGTTCTTCACGGGACGGTCGATGAAGTCCCGCGTGCGCGACAGGGCGTTCATGAGCGCGTCGCGCTCCACCGGCTTCTCGAGGAAACCGAACGCGCCGGCGCGCAGGCCCCGCTTCTTCTGGTCGTCGACCGAGATCACGTGGATCGGCACGTGGCGCGTGCGCGGATCGTGCTTGAGGAGGTCGAGCAGCGCCCAGCCGTCCATGTCGGGCAGGCCGATGTCGAGCGTGATGGCGTGCGGCTTGTAGCGGTGCGCGAGCGCCAGCGCCGAGGCGCCGTCGGTCGCGATCAGGCCCTTGAAGCCCTGCTCGCGGGCGAGTTCGAGGAGGACGGACGCGAACATCGTGTCGTCCTCGATGATCAGCACCACGTGGTCGCCCTGGCCGATACCGTGCCGGTCGTCGGCCGAGGCCGAGAGGGCCGTCGGCGCCGAGGTCGGCCGATTCAGCGTGATGGGCTCCGCGACCGCCGCTCCGTTGCCGTTCGCCCGGGGCGCGAGGTCGGCTCCGGTCGGCGGCTGCAGGGGCAGGAACAGGGTGAAGGTCGAGCCGCGGCCGAGCTGGCTCGACACCACGATCTCGCCGCCGAGGAGCCGCGCGATCTCGCGGCTGATCGCCAGCCCGAGCCCGGTGCCGCCGTAGCGCCGGCTCGTGGTGCCGTCCGCCTGCTGGAACGCCTCGAAGATGATGCGCTGCTTGTCCTCCGGGATGCCGATGCCGGTGTCCTGGACCGAGAGCGCGATCCAGTCGCTGCCCGCACGCAGCGGCGAGCCCTCCGCGGAGCCGATCTTCAGCGTCACGCCGCCCCGCTCGGTGAACTTGAAGGCGTTCGAGAGCAGGTTGCGCAGCACCTGCTGCAGGCGCTTCGAGTCCGTCCGCATGGCGGGCGGCAGGGCCGAATCGACCTCGATGTGGAAATCGAGGTTCCGCTCCTCAGCGATCTGGCGGAAGGTGCGCTCCATGTGCTCGACGATGTCGCGGAACCCGACATTGCTGAGCTCGAGGCTCACCGTGCCGGATTCGATCTTCGACAGGTCGAGGATGTCGTTGATGAGCGCGAGCAGGTCCGAGCCGGCTGCGTGGATGGTCTTGGCGAACTCGGTCTGCTTGTCGGTGAGGTTCCCTTCCGGGTTCTCGGTCAGGAGCTTCGAGAGGATGAGCAGGGAGTTGAGCGGCGTGCGCAGCTCGTGGCTCATGTTGGCGAGGAACTGCGACTTGTAGCGCGAGGTCAGCGAGAGCTGCTCGGCCTTTTCCTCCAGCGCCGTCTTGGCGACGGAGACCTCGCGGTTCTTGCCCTCGACCTCCCGCTTCTGGATCTCGAGCAGGCGCGCCTTCTCCTCCAGCTCCTCGTTTGTCTGCTGCAGCTTGTCCTGCTGGGTGCGCAGCAGCTCCTCGGACTGGCGCAGCGTCGCCGCCTGCTGCTCCAGGCGCTCGTTGGTCTTCTTGAGCTCCTCCTGCTGGCTCTGCAGCTCGGTGGTGAGGAGCTGCGACTGCTTCAGCAGCCCTTCCGTGCGCATGTTGGCCGCGATCGTGTTGAGCACGATTCCGATCGACTCGGTGAGCTGATCGAGGAAGGCCTGATGGGTCTCGGAGAAGCGGCTGAACGAGGCGAGCTCGATCACCGCCTTGACCTCCTGTTCGAAGAGCACCGGCAGCACGATGATGTTGAGCGGCGGCGCCTCGCCCAAAGCAGAGCCGATGGTGATGTAGTCGCTCGGCACGTTGGTGAGCAGGATGCGCTTCTTCTCGTAAGCGACCTGGCCGACGAGCCCCTCGCGCAGGCGGAAGCGGTTGCCGAGGCGCTTGCGCTCCGTGAAGGCGTAGGAGGCCACGAGATCGAGCACCGGCTCGCTGCCGTCGCTCTCCACCGTATAGAACACGCCGCGCTGGGCGTTCACCAGCGGCGCAATCTCCGACAGGATCATGTTGGAGACGGTCGAGAGGTCCCGCTCGCCCTGGAGCATCCGGGTGAACTTGGCGAGGTTGGTCTTGAGCCAATCCTGCTCCGCATTCTTCTGCGTCGTGTCGCGCAGGTTGCGGATCATCTCGTTGATGTTGTCCTTCAGCGCGGCGAGCTCGCCCAGCGCCTCGGCCGTGATCGACCGCGTCAGGTCGCCTCGGGTCACGGCGGTGGCGACCTCCGCGATGGCGCGCACCTGGTTGGTGAGGTTCGCGGCGAGCTGGTTCACGTTGTCGGTGAGGTCGCGCCAGAGGCCCGACACCCCCTCGACGCGGGCCTGGCCGCCGAGCTTGCCTTCCGTGCCCACTTCCTTGGCGACGCGGGTGACCTCCGAGGCGAAGGAGTTGAGCTGGTCCACCATCGTGTTGATGGTGTTCTTCAGCTCCAGCATCTCGCCCTTCACGTCGACGGTGATCTTCTTCGAGAGATTCCCGTTCGCGACCGCGGTCGTGACGTCCGCGATGTTGCGGACCTGGCCGGTGAGGTTGGCGGCCATCATGTTCACGTTGTCGGTGAGATCCTTCCAGGTCCCGCCGACGCCGCGCACCTGCGCCTGACCGCCGAGCTTGCCTTCCGTACCCACTTCGCGGGCCACGCGAGTCACTTCCGAGGCGAAGGAGTTGAGCTGGTCCACCATCGTGTTGATGGTGTTCTTGAGCTCCAGAAGCTCGCCCTTGACGTCGACGGTGATCTTCTTGGAGAGGTCACCGTTCGCGACCGCGGTCGTGACGTCCGCGATGTTGCGCACCTGGCCGGTGAGGTTCGCAGCCATCATGTTCACGTTGTCGGTCAGGTCCTTCCAGGTGCCGGCAACGCCCTTCACCTGCGCCTGACCGCCGAGCTTTCCTTCCGATCCCACCTCGCGGGCCACGCGGGTCACCTCGCTCGCGAAGGAGTTGAGCTGATCCACCATGGTGTTGATGGTCGACTTCAGCTCCAGCATCTCGCCTTCGACGACGACCGTGATCTTCTTCGACAGGTCGCCCTGCGCGACCGCGGTCACGACGTCGGCGATCCCGCGCACCTGACCCGTCAGGTTGGCGGCCATGAGGTTCACGTTGTCGGTGAGGCCCTTCCACACGCCGCCGACGCCCTTGACCTGCGCCTGACCGCCGAGCTTGCCCTCCGATCCCACCTCGCGGGCGACGCGCGTCACTTCGCTCGCGAAGGAGTTGAGCTGGTCCACCATGGTGTTGATGGTGTTCTTCAGCTCCAGCATCTCGCCCCGGACATCGACGGTGATCTTCTTGGAGAGATCCCCGTTCGCGACCGCGGTCGTCACGTCCGCGATGTTTCGCACCTGCCCCGTGAGGTTGGCCGCCATGGAGTTCACGTTGTCGGTGAGGCCCTTCCAGACGCCCCCGACGCCTTCGACGCGGGCCTGACCGCCGAGCTTGCCCTCCGTACCCACCTCGCGGGCGACGCGCGTCACTTCGCTCGCGAAGGAGTTGAGCTGGTCCACCATCGTGTTGATGGTGTTCTTCAGCTCCAGAAGCTCGCCGCGGACATCGACCGTGATCTTCTTCGAGAGGTCGCCCGTCGCGACCGCGGTCGTGACTTCGGCGATGTTGCGGACCTGGCCTGTGAGGTTGGCGGCCATCGAGTTCACGTTGTCGGTGAGATCCTTCCAGGTTCCGCCGACGCCGCGCACCTGCGCCTGACCGCCGAGCTTTCCTTCCGTACCCACCTCGCGGGCCACGCGGGTCACCTCCGAGGCGAAGCTGTTGAGCTGGTCCACCATCGTGTTGATGGTGTTCTTCAGCTCCAGCATCTCGCCTTTGACGTCGACGGTGATCTTCTTCGACAGGTCGCCGTTCGCGACCGCGGTCGTGACGTCCGCGATGTTGCGGACCTGGCCGGTGAGGTTCGCGGCCATCATGTTCACGTTGTCGGTCAGGTCGCGCCACAGGCCGGCGGCGCCGGGCACGAGGGCCTGACCGCCGAGCTTGCCCTCGATGCCGACCTCGCGGGCCACGTTCGTGACCTGATCCGCGAAGGTCGCGAGGGTCTCGATCATGCCGTTGATGGTGTCGGCGAGCGCCGCGATCTCGCCCTTGGCGTCCACGGTGAGCTTGCGGGTGAGGTTGCCCTCGGCGACTGCGGTCACGACGTCGGCGATGCCGCGCACCTGGCCGGTGAGGTTGGCCGCCATCATGTTCACGTTGTCGGTGAGGTCCTTCCAGACGCCTGCCACGCCCTTCACCTGGGCCTGGCCGCCGAGCTTGCCTTCGGAGCCCACCTCGCGGGCCACGCGGGTCACCTCCGAGGCGAAAGAGTTGAGCTGGTCCACCATCGTGTTGATGGTCGATTTCAGCTCCAGCATCTCGCCCTTGACGTCGACGGTGATCTTCTTCGAGAGATCCCCGTTCGCGACCGCTGTCGTGACCTCGGCGATGTTCCGCACCTGGCCGGTCAGGTTCGCGGCCATCATGTTGACGTTGTCGGTGAGGTCCTTCCAGGTGCCGGCCACGCCCTTCACCTGCGCCTGACCGCCGAGCTTCCCTTCCGTGCCGACCTCGCGGGCGACGCGCGTCACCTCCGAGGCGAAGGAGTTGAGCTGCGCCACCATGGTGTTGACCACCTTGCCGATGCGCAGGAACTCGCCGCGCAGGGGGCGGCCCTCGATTTCGAGCTGCATCGACTGGCCGAGGTCGCCCTTGGCGACGGCGCCGATCACGCGGGCAACCTCGGTGGTGGGCTGGACCAGATCGCCGATCATCGAGTTCACCGAATCGATGCACTCGTTCCAGCAGCCCCGGGCGCCGGACAGCTTGCCGCGCTCGCCGATCTGCCCTTCCTTGCCGACCACCTTGGCCATGCGGTCGAGCTCCCGCGACAGGCTCTGGTTCAGCTCGACCACGTCGTTGAAGGCTTCGGCGATCTCCCCGTCGATCCCGGTCAGGTCGAGAGGCAGGCGAATCGAAAAATCGCCCTTGCGAAAGGCGCGCAGCGACTTGAGCAGCAGCTTGGCGTCAAGCTGCGGTGCGGCAGTCTCAATCTCAGGCATTTGGTCCCCGTCGACGCTGACGCCGGGCCTGGCCGCCCGGCTCCCCTTGGTGCCACCATCCGTGTGCGCCGTTTGCCGGCCGTGATTAGACGGATGTCAGCCACGGATAACGCGGGCGCGACCAAATGGTTCCGGGTGACCCAGCGGAATTCGGCTCCCTGCGGGGGAACACGATGCCGCAGCGGCATTCGACGGATTCTGCGCGTCCTTTCAAGAGCTTGCCGTTTTTCCGATACGGCCAAGCCTGGGCCCTCGCCGCCCCGTGCCTCCGCCCGGCGGCGGTCCGCGGAACCCCGCGCCTCGCCCGCAACTTGATCCGCGGTCACACGGCAGCAGGTCCGCGCCCATGGGTCACGTGGTTCTCCTCGGCGATTCGATCTTCGACAATGCGTCCTACGTTCCCGGCCAGCCCGACGTGGTGCGACAGGTCCGCGCCAGGCTGCCGAGCGGCTGGCAGGCGACGCTCGCGGCGGTCGACGGCGCCGTCACGCGCGGGGTCGAGCGCCAGCTCGCCCGGATCCCGGCCGACGCCACCCATCTCGTGATCAGCGTCGGCGGCAACGATGCGTTGCAGAACAGCGGCCTCTTCCGCCAGCCCGCGCGGCTCGTCGGCGAGGCGGTCGCCCGGCTCGCCGAGGTGCGAGACCGCTTCGCGGCGGAGTACCAGGCGATGCTCGCCATGGTCGGCACCCGCGGCCTCCCCGTCGTGCTCTGCACGGTCTACGACGCGCGCTTCGCCGATCCGCAGGAGCAGCGCCTCGTCGTCACGGGCCTGACGGTCTTCAACGACGTCATCACCCGTGCGGCCTTCGCGCGCCGGTATTCCCTCATCGACCTGCGGCTCCTCTTCAACGAGCCCGACGACTACGCCAACCCGATCGAGCCCTCGGCCAAGGGCGGCGACAAGCTCGCCCGCGCCATCGTGCAGGCGGTCTCGGGCAACACGATCTTCCCGCGCTCCCAGGTGTTCGCGGAATAGAGTGTTCGCGGAAGAGGGCGCCGCTTCCCTTCCCGCGGCGCCGCCCTATGGTCCGGGGACCCGAGGACCTCCCGATGCCACCCTCCGAGCACCAGGCCTTCATCGCCCGCCACCGGATCGAGCCCGGCCGGCGCGTCGACCTTGCCGCGATCGATCCGCGCGACGTCTCCAGCCTGCCCGAGGAGGAGGCGGCCCGGGCCCAGGTCAAGGAGGACGCCAAGATCATCGACACCCTCCAGGACCGACTCTACGCCGAAGGGCGGCGGGCCCTCCTCGTGATCCTGCAGGGCACGGACACCTCCGGCAAGGACGGAACGATCCGGGGCGTCTTCAACGCCACCGGCCCGCTCGGGGTGACGGTCCACGCCTTCAAGGCCCCGACCGAGGACGAACTCGCGCACGACTACCTCTGGCGCGTCCACCTCGCCTGCCCCAAGCGCGGCACGATCGGGATCTTCAACCGCTCGCACTACGAGGACGTGCTCGTCGTGAAGGTGCGGGGCTATGCCTCGCCCGAGGCCGTCGAGGCGCGCTACGAGCAGATCAACGCCTTCGAGCGCATGCTGTCCGAGAACGGCACCCGGATCCTCAAGTTCATGCTCCACATCTCCAAGAAGGAGCAGGCCAAGCGCCTGCAGGAGCGCCTCGACGATCCCCGCAAGCACTGGAAGTTCAACCCCGGCGACCTCGAGGACCGGGAGCACTGGGATGCGTTCCAGGCGGCTTACGAGACCGTGCTCCACCGCTGCTCCACTCCTTTCGCGCCCTGGCACGTGATCCCCGCCGACCGCAAATGGGCCCGGAACGCCGCGATCGCCCGCATCGTGCGGGCGACGCTGGAGGAGATGGATCCGCAATACCCGGAAGCGGCCTGGGACCCGGGCGCCCACAAGGTCACCTAGAAGCACGCCCGGACCTGCATTCTCCGCCGGAGCGCCCGAGACCCCGCCTTTCGCGGATCGGCCGAAATGCTAAGGTGGCTCGAAGCGGCGCCGGTCCGCGCCCCGGGAGCCCGCGATGGACAGGATCGAGGTCCTCCGCCGCTTCGACGCGGAGGTCCGCACCCGCACGGAGGCGGCGCCGGGCTTCGCGATCGCGTGGGACGGCCCCGTGCTCCGCATGGTCGGACCCGGCCCGGAGGCGTCCGCCAACGGCGTCCTGGCCTCCCGTCTCGACGAGGCGTCGGCCGACGCCGCGATCGCCGGAACGATCGCCTTCTTCCGCGACCGGGGCAGCGCCTTCGAGTGGAAGCTCTACGACTACGACAGCCCGGCCGATCTCGCCTCCCGCCTGGCGGCGGCCGGCCTCGAGCCGGAGGAGCCCGAGACCTTCGTGGCCTTCCCGGTCGAGACCGGCGCCCGCTTCCGCGACCCTCCGCCCGGCGTCCGGATCGAGCGCGTCGACGACCCGGCCACCTTCGGAGCGATCGAGCAGGTCAACGGCGCCGTCTACGGCCGGCCCGATCACGCCCGCTGGCTCGCCGCCACGGTGGCGGCCGAGAAGCGGGGCGATCCGGATGCCCTGAGCGTCCACGCCGCCTTCGCGGGCGACGAGCCGGTCGCGGTCGCCTGGATGCGGCACCGGCGCGGCGATGCCTTCGGCAGCCTCTGGGGCGGCGCGACCCTCGCGCCCTGGCGCGGGCGGGGCCTCTACTCGGCGCTGGTGGGGGCCCGCGTCGCCGAGGCGCGGGCGCGCGGCTGCCGCTGGCTGACCGTCGATTGCAGCCCCATGAGCCTGCCGATCCTGGTCCGCTGCGGCTTCACGCCGCTCGCCGTCACGACCCCCTACATCTGGTCGCCCTGATGCGGGCGAACCCCGCATCGGAACGGTCCCGCCGTGGCGAGATCTTCCCGGAGGACAGGGCCGAGCCTGTGACAAAAGCGGCCGCGGCTCGCCATGACTTTGCTGTTGAAGTATGGTTCAGTTCCATGCCAAGCCAGGTTTTGGGCTGGAACGTTCAGCAAACGCGATGGCAAAGCGGCGCAAGATCCTGACGAGAACGGCCCTCTGCCTTGCTGTGGGTGCGTTCGCGGTCGCCGTTTCGATCGCAATCCGCGTGGCGGACCCGGCGCCGATCGCCTCGCTTCGGGACCAGACCTTCGATTTCTTTCAGCGGCTGACCCCGCGGACCTACGGCGACCTGCCGGTGCGCGTCGTCGACATCGACGACGCCTCCCTGTCGGACATCGGGCAATGGCCCTGGCCGCGCACCCGCGTCGCCGCCCTGGTGCGGCGCCTGGGCGAGCTCGGCGCCGCGACGGTCGCTCTCGACGTGATCCTGGCGGAGCCCGACCGCACCTCCCCGACCCGGATCGCCGACACCCTCGACCTGACCTCGCCGCAGCGGCAGCAGGAGCTCGCCGCGATCCTGAGCGGATTGCCGGACCACGACGCCGTCCTGGCCGATGCGATCCGCGGGGCCCCGGTGGTGCTCGGCTATGCCAGCACCGAACAGGCCAACGGAAGCCGCCCGTCGCGCAAGAGCGGTTACGCGACCGCCGGCGCGAACCCGGCGACCTTCCTGCCGCCCTTCGCGGGCGCCGTCACGAACCTGCCGATCCTCGACGCGGCCGCCAAGGGAGCGGGCAGCCTGAGCCTCGGGCCCCGCAACGAATCCGGCATCGTGCGGCGGCTGCCTCTCGTCTTCACCGACGGCCAGCAGCTCTACTCGGGACTCGTGCTCGAGGCCCTGCGGGTGGCGCAAGGGGCCTCCTCGGTCACGATCCGAAGCACCGGGGCCAGCGGCGAGAACGCCGGCGGCAAGGTCGCGACGGTCGACCTGCGGGTCGGCGACTTCCGCGTGCCGCTCGCGGCGCAGGGCGAGCTGATGCTCTACTACGACCACAACCGTCCGGAGCGCTACGTCTCGGCCCGGGACGTGCTCGACCCCGCCCAGACCGAGCGGGTCCGGCCGCTGATCGAGGGGCAGATCGTCTTCGTGGGCGCCTCGGCCTCGGGGCTGCTCGACCAGCGGGTCACCTCGCTCGGGCAGGTGGTCCCCGGCGTCTCCATCCACGCACAGGCCGCCGAGCAGATCCTCTCGCAGGACTTCCTGCGCCGGCCGGACTGGGCCGACGGGCTCGAGACCCTGGCGACGATCGCCTTCTGCCTCCTCGTCTCCTTCCTGCTCTTGACCTTGAGCGCCCGCTACGCCGCGGCGGTGATCACGCTCGTGAACGCGGCGATCCTCGGCGGGGCCTGGCTGGCCTTCACCGAGCTCAGGCTCCTGATCGACCCGGTCTTCGCGGTCCTGACGGCCTCGATCCTCTACTTCGCGATCACGGCGATCCTGTACTTCACGACCGACCGCGACAAGCGCTTCGTCCGCGAGGCCTTCGGCCGCTACCTCGCGCCCGAGCTCCTCGCCGAGCTCGAGCAGTCGCACGACAAGCTCAAGCTCGGCGGCGAGATCCGCGACATGACCATCATGTTCATGGACGTGCGGGACTTCACCCCGATCTCGGAGGTGCTCACCGCCGAGGAACTCATCGGCTTCCTCAATGCGCTCTTCTCGCCGCTCACCGACGCGATCCAGGTCGAGCGGGGCACCGTCGACAAGTACATCGGCGATTCCGTCATGGCGTTCTGGAACGCGCCGGTCAGCGTGCCGAACCACGCCGCCCATGCCTGCCGGGCGGCGCTGCAGATGGCGGCCGTCGTCGACCGGATGAACGCCGAGGATGCCTTCGGCTTCGCGGGCCGCGGCTCGCCCCACCTCAAGGTGAAGATCGGCATCGGGCTCAACACCGGCGAAGCCTGCGTCGGCAACATGGGCTCGGAGCGGCGCTTCAATTATTCGGTGGTGGGCGATGCCGTGAACATCGCGGCGCGGATCGAGTCGAGCTGCAAGGCCGTCGGCGTCACCGTGCTCGTGTCCGAGGACACCGCGCGGGCCGCACCGGGCTTCGCGTTCCTCGAGGCGGGCGCCGTGCCGCTCAAGGGCAAGTCCAACGCCGTGAAGCTGTTCGGCCTCGTGGGCGACGAAGCCCATGCCGCGACGCCCGCATTCCGCCGCCTTGCGGACGAGCACGCACGCCTGATCGCGGCCATCGCGGCGCAGGACCGCACAAAATCTCTGGAGGCGTTGCTTTCTTGCCGCGCTCTCTCGGGCAAAGAACTCGCGGCGTTTTATGAGGCTTTCACGAAGATCATCCGCGATCTTCCGGGTCTTCCCGAAGTGTCCAACGACATCCCCGCAATCGAGGCGGCCGCCATTTAAGTCATGCCGAAGCACTCGGGCCCCGCTCCGGCCTCGCCGGCGCCCGCCCATGCTCGGATCGACGGCTCGGAGATCGGGCGCCGACGGGAATTTTAAGGCCGCGTTAAGCTTAGGCCCGCCTGGAGCCGCGACGGAATCCGCCGTCGGCAGGTCGAAGCTCAACCGGTGCTTGACGCGCCCCCCTCCCCGACCTTTTATGGCGGCGGCGGGGCGAGCGACCTCCGGCAGGGATTTGCAATGCGACACTGGCTGACATCGCTGGCGGCGACGGCCTGCGTCTGCGCGGCGGCAGCCGTCGCGGCGCCGGCTTCGGCGCAGGCGCCCGGACCCGGCCAGGGCTTGAATGCCGTTCTTCAGGCCGCCGATCCGACGCTGCGGGCCGAATACGAAGCCCTCTTTCGCCGCATCCTCGCCAACCCGGCCGATCTCGACGTCAACTTCCGCTTCTCGGAGGTCGCCACCCAGATCGGCGACCTCGAGGCCGCGATCGGTGCGCTCGAGCGCATCGTGTTCTACAACCCGAACCTGCCGCGGGTGCGGCTCGAGCTCGGCATCCTGTATTTCCGCCTCGGCTCCTACGCGATGGCGCGAGAGTATTTCGAGAGCGCGATCGCCGGACCGGAGGTGCCGCCCGAGCTGACGAGCCGGGTGCGCGGCTTCCTCGCCGAGATCGACCGCCGGCTCAGCACCACGCAATGGTCCTTCTACGGCCAGACCGGTTTCCGCCACCAGACGAACGCGAGCGCCGGACCGTCGAGCCCGGTGGTGCGCTCCTTCGGAACGACCGGGCTGCTCGACCGCCGCTTCGTCCGCCGGCCCGACTGGAACGCCTTCGCGCTCGGGTCGCTGCGCCACATCTACGACTTCGAGAACCAGCGCGGCGACGTGTGGGAGACCAACGTCTCGACCTACAACGCGCGGCAGTTCCAGGTCAGGCGGCTCGACGTCAACCTGCTCGAGGTCCAGACCGGGCCGCGCTTCGCCCTCAACCCCGAGGAATGGCCCGGGGCCTATGTCCGCTCCTACTTCGTGGGTGGGGTGGTGGCGCTCGGCGGGTCCTATTATCTCGGCACCGCCGGCGCGGGCGTCGGGATCGGCACGTCCTTCGGCTCGCTCCTGGTCGAGCCCTTCGCGGAGTACCGCCGCCGCGACTTCGGCAATTCCCGGGACTACCCGACCGCGACGCAGCAGGAGGGCGACCTCTGGACGGCCGGCCTCGTCGCGGGAAGCCCGCTCGGCGGCCCCCTGCGCTGGCAGGCGCGCGCGGCCTATGTGGACAACGAGACGCAGGAGCGTTTCCGCTTCTTCGGCTTCCGGCAGGCGAACGTCGACGTCGCGCTCCCGTTCGACTTCACCGGCCCCTGGGGCGACCGGCCCTGGACGCTCACGCCCTATGCGGGTTTCAGCTACACCGATTACGACGCCCCGAACCGGGCGGTCGACCCGCGGGTGAGCCGCGAGGACCGGGAGTGGCGCGTCGGCGCCGGCATCGATCTGCCGCTGTACCAGAACATCGGCTTCGGCGCGCAGATCACCTACAGCCGGACGGATTCCAACATCCGGAACTATCGGCTCGACAATCTGGCGATCGGCTTCGGCCCGACCTTGCGGTTCTGAAGCGCCGGCGCGGCGCGGGCGGCGCTCCTTCGCCGCCCCGCATCTCTCGGGCCGTCAGAACACCACCACCGACCGGATCGACTTGCCCTCGTGCATGAGATCGAACGCCGTGTTGATCTCGTCGAGCGGCATGGTGTGGGTGACGAGATCGTCGATGTTGATCTTCCCCTCCATGTACCAGTCCACGATCTTCGGTACGTCGGTGCGCCCCCTCGCGCCCCCGAAGGCCGTGCCCTTCCAGACGCGCCCGGTGACGAGCTGGAACGGCCGCGTGGCGATCTCCCGTCCGGCTTCCGCGACCCCGATGATGATGCTTTCGCCCCAGCCGCGGTGGCAGCATTCGAGCGCCTGACGCATCACGTTCACGTTGCCGGTGGCGTCGAAGGAGAAGTCCGCGCCGCCGCCCGTCAGGTCCACGATCGCCTGCACGACCTTGTCGCCCCCGACCTCGTTCGGGTTGACGAAATGCGTCATGCCGAACCGCTCGGCCATGGCGCGTTTTCCCGGATTGATGTCGATGCCGATGATCTTGTCGGCGCCGACCATGCGCGCGCCCTGGATCACGTTGAGGCCGATGCCCCCGAGGCCGAACACCGCCACGTTGGCGCCGGGCCACACCTTCGCGGTGTACAGAACCGCGCCGATGCCGGTGGTGACCCCGCAGCCGATGTAGCAGATCTTGTCGAAGGGCGCGTCCTCGCGGACCTTGGCGAGCGCGATCTCGGGCAGCACCGTGAAGTTCGCGAAGGTCGAGCAGCCCATGTAGTGGAACACGGTGGCGTCGTCGCAGCGGAAGCGGCTGGTGCCGTCGGGCATCACGCCCTGACCTTGGGTGGCGCGGATGGCCGTGCAGAGATTCGTGCGCCGGGACAGGCAGGATTTGCAGTTCCGGCATTCCGGCGTGTAGAGCGGGATCACGTGGTCCCCGGGCTTCAGCGTCGTGACGCCGGCCCCCACCTCGCGGACGATGCCTGCGCCCTCGTGCCCCAGGATCGCGGGGAACTTGCCCTCCGAATCGAGGCCCGAGAGCGTGTAGGCGTCGGTGTGGCACACGCCCGTGGCCATGACCTCGACCAGCACCTCGCCGGCCTTGGGGCCTTCGATCGTGATGGTCTCGACGGTGAGGGGCTTCTTGGCCTCCCAGGCAACCGCGGCTCTCGTCTGCATGCCGGCTCTTCCTCTCGATGCGGGAGCGCATTTAGGGCGGGGGCGCAGGTCCTGCCAAGCCGGACCGCGGCGTTTCGCGCCGCGGCGGGGCGCGCCTTGCGTCCGAGACGACGATGGCCGGGCGGCATGTCGACGTGCGAACCGCGTCCGGGCGCCGGTCACCCGGACTCCGGCGGGTCTTCGGTCCCGTGTACGCCATCCGGCTCGAGGGTCCCGCATGGCGGTGTCGCCGCGAGAGCGGCGGCGATCGCGTGCCAGGCGGGCTTGCGCCGCAGGCGGCGGTCCAGGGGAAGCGGGCGCACCGGGGCACCGTCTTCGCGAGGCCGAAATGCGGAGAGCCAGGTGCGCGCGTCGGCGAGGCCCCAGGTCGTCACCGCGAGCGTCGGACAGGCTTCGAGCACGAGCCCTATGTGGCGGCGATAGGCGTCGGCCACCATGGCGTCGCGCCTGTCGCGGGGGCAGCGCCAGTCGGCGACATCCATCTCCGTGATCATGACGGAAAGCCCAAGCCCTGCGACCTCGCGCAGGAAGGCGGCCAGCGCCGGGTGGTCGCGCGGCTGGCTTCCCGCCTCGATGTGGGACTGCATCCCAAGGGCGTGGATCGGGGTCCCGGCCGCCAGTTCCCGCTCGAGCAGGTCGAGCATCGCCCGCCGCTTGGCGTCGGCATCGGGCGAGTCGTATTCGAGCCCCATCTCGTTGAGGACGAGCACCGCGCGGGCGTCGGCCTCCGCGGCCGCCCGGAAGGCGGCGCCGACATAGCCCGGACCGAAGGCGTCGAGAAAGGGAGAGGCGCGCAGGCCGCCGCTGCGCCCGTGATCGAGATCGAGGGGCTCGTTGACCACGTCCCAGGACGCGATCCGGCCCGCATAGCGGCCGACGGCCGCGCCGAGGTGATCAAAGGCGGCCGCGGCGAACCGGTCTCGCGGAGCCCCGGACCAGGGGGGCGGCACCGATTCGTGCCACCACAGGGTATGGCCGTGCACGGCGAGGCCGTGGGCGCCCGCGAAGCCCACCAGCGCATCGGCGGGCCCGTAGCCCACGCGCTCGACCGCGTCCCACTTCATCTCGTATTCGGCGGAGATCAGGCTGCACTCGCGAAGGAGCGCCGCCCGGTAGGCCTCCGAATCGAGGTCGGCGGTCGAGACCGCCGCCCCGAACAGCAGGCCGCGCGTCCGGGCGAGGTCGCGAAGGCCGGGGCGGTCCTGGGGGTGCGGCTTTCTCATCGGAGGTCGTGATCTATGTAAGGGATGGGTCTCCCGGGAGAACCCGGCCCGGACACCCGCATCTCGACCCCATGAAGATCCGCAACATCCTCCTCGCCCTCATCGCCTTCCTGGGCGTCGCGCTGATCGCCACCGTCGCGCTCCAGATCCGTGGCGAGGTCAGGGATTACCGGGAGGCGCAGCGGCTTTCGGCCTCGAACGCGGCACGGGAGCAGCTTCTGCGGGCCTCCGCGGCCCTGGCCGACGAGCGCACCGAAACCTACGGGCACCTGCTCGATCCGGTGCGCCGCCCCGGCCTGCCGCCGGGGGTCGAGGCCGCCCGAGGGCGGGTCGATGCCGCACGGGGCGCCGCCGAGGCGCTCATCCGCAAGGACACCGACCGCCTGAGCCACGCGGGGTCGAGCCTCCAGACGCTCGCCCATGTCGACCGGGAACTGAAGGGCCTGCGCGCCCAGGCGAACGCCGCCCTCGCCGCGACCGACGCCGCCGAGGGTCGACGGCTCGCGCCGCGCTGGTTTTCCGAGGTGACCCGGATCCTCGAAGAGGCCCAATCCCTGCGCCTGACCCTGCTGCAGCAGGAACGATCGCCGGATCCCGCGGCCCGCGCGGAGGCCTTGCTGCGCTACTATTCCGGCCTCCTCGCCGAGGCCGTCGCCCGCAATCACGCCCTGCTCACCCAGGCGCTCGCAGGCCGGGCCGGCCTCGGCGGCGCGGAGCTCGACGCCGCGAGCCGGAACGTCGGGCGGGCCCAGCTTGCCTGGGAGCTGATGAACGAGCAGCTCACCGCGCCCCTCGACCCGGGCGTCCGGGCAAGCCTGACCGCCGCGCGCGGGCAATACGCCACCGCGCTCAGCCCCTTGCAGGAGACGCTCCTGAGCTCCCTGCGGGGCCGCGCCTGGTCGTCCATCACCGCGGACCAATGGTCCGATGCCGCCCAGGCGGCGCTGCAGACGATCACGCGGTTGCAGGAGGATCTCCTGCGAAGCTCCCGCGAGCGCCTCGACGCCCAGGTGAGCCGGGCGCTGGGGTCGCTCGTGCTGTGGACGGCCCTCCTGCTCGCCGGGATCGCCGCCGTTTTCGCGAGCGGGCTCTTCGTCAGCCGACGGATCGTGTTCCCGCTCGAGGCGCTGCGGCGCGCCATGCTGCGCCTGGCCGAGAACGATCTTGCGACCCCCCTGCCGCGCTTCGCCCGGATGGACGAGATCGGCGAGATGAGCGACGCGCTGCGCGTCTTCAAGGCGAACGCGGTGCGGCGCCACCGCCTGCAGGAGGACAAGGAGACGCTGCACGCGCGCCTCACGGACACGTACCGCCAATTGCGGGCGGACCTCGACGCGGCCGCCACGATTCAGGCCGCGATGCTCCCCGCTCCCGCTTCGATCGCGGGCGTGCGGTACCGCGGCCTCTACCGTCCTTCCAGCGTGATCGCAGGCGACACCTACAACGTCCTCAAGCGCAACGACGGCCGCATCGGGTTCTTCCAGGTCGACGTCGCCGGGCATGGGGCGCCCGCGGCCCTCATCTCCGTGGCCTCCCACCATTCCCTGTCGCAGGCCCTCCTCAAGCAGGCGGACGGCATGCCGATCGAGGCGGTGGCGGCGCAGATCAACGACGACTGGCCGGAGGATCTGCCCTATTTCACGATGGTTCTCGGCGAAATCGACTCTCGGACCGGGCGCGGCGCCATCGTGCAGGCCGGACACCCGCCCCCGCTCCTGATCGGGCGCGACGGCGCGGTGCGCGCCATCGGGGAAGGCGGGCTTCCGATCGGGATGTTCGCGGGGGCGCAGTTCGATCCGGTCGCGTTCGACGTCGCCGAGGGCGATCGCCTCGTGCTCTATTCCGACGGACTGGTCGAAGCCCACAGCCCGTCCGGGGAGATCTTCTCGGAGGAGCGCCTGCTCGAGCTGGTGCAGTCCCGGGCCGATGCGGCCACGGAGACGCTCCTCGACGCCATCGATTCGGCGGTGCGGATCTGGTCCGGCGCCGACACTCTCGAGGACGACCTGAGCGTTCTGGTGCTGGAGCGCCTGCCGAGGCCCGTGCGGGGTCCGGCACTGCGCGCAGACGCGTCACGGGATCGCGCAGATGCGGTGGGTTAGGCATGGTGGACAGACCGGAGCGGCGCCGCTCGCGGCCGGGCCCGGATAGGGAAGAGGAGAGATCCCGATGCTCAGCGAAGAGCAGCGCAACGACGTTCTGATCGTGCGCGTCGACGAGAAACGCGTCGATGCCAGCAGGGCGCCGCTGTTCAAGGACGAGATGACGCGCCGCATCGAGGCCGGGCACACCCGCCTCGTCCTCGATCTCAGCGGCGTCGAGTTCGTGGACAGCTCGGGTCTCGGCGCGATCGTGGCCTGCCTGAAACGGCTCGGGCCGCGGGGCGACCTCGCGATCGCGGGCGCGAAGGGTCCCGTGAGCCGCCTGTTCACGCTCACCCGCATGGACAAGGTCTTTCGCCTGCACGACACGGTCGAGGCCGCGGTCGCGCAGATGTCGTCATGAGGGACGGCCCCGCGTCTGCGCCTCCCGATCGGCAGGATCGGGCGACGCTTCGGCGGCAGCGCGGGCCCGCAGGGTCCTGAAGGGAGTCCGGAACGATGTCGGTCGGGATGCGGCTTCATATCGACAGCGATTTCGACAAGGTCGCGCTGCTCGCCCGGGCCGTCCGGGCGCTGTGCGCCGAACTGCTCGACGCGGAAGCCGCGGATGCGGTCGAGATCAGCCTCGTCGAGGCGGTCAACAACGTGATCGAGCACGGCTACGAGGGAAAACCCGGACGCGACGTCGGCGTCGAGGTGTCGGTTCATCCCGACCGGATCGTGATCGAAGTCGTCGACCAGGCGGCCCCGATGAAATCCGGTGCCCTGAGCGAAGCCGCATCGGAGATCGTCTTCGACGAAACCAACATCGACAGCCTGCCGGAGGGCGGGATGGGGCTCGCCCTCATCCGCATGAGCATGGACGAAGTGGAGTACTGCGCCGCACCGGGCGAGAACCGGCTCCGTATGGTGAAGCGGATCCCCGCCCCCGCGGGCTGAGGCTTGCCCGGCGAGGCCCCGATCCGGGACGCAATCCCCGGCGGGGTTGAGGGACAGGAGCCCGGGACGCGATCTCCGGCGGCGTGCAGGGTCAGGAGCCCGGGACGCGATCCCCGGCGGTGTGCAGGGTCAGGAGCCCGGCAGGCGGCCGATGCGCTCCTGCAGGTCCGGAAAGGCGGCCGCGACGACGCCGAGCGCGGCGGCCAGTCCCGTGGGCGGTGCCGCGCGGTCGCTCTCGATGGCGGCCAGCACGGTCTCGACCCGCGGACGCGTCTCGCCCGCCGCAACCACCCCGAGTTGGACCGCCCCCGCGAGCGCGGTCAGGAGCGCCGCCCGCGCCTCCGGCGCGGCCGGGGCGGCGGTGTAGGCCTCCTCGGCCCGGCGCAGGGCCGCGCGGGCGCGATCGGCCACGGGCTCGGGCACCGCCGCCGGAGCGGGACGGGACCCGACCAGGGCCGCGTCGATGCGGCCGCGGATGCGCTCCTCCGTGTCGAGCGCCTCGAGGTAGATGATCACGCCCGTCGAGATCGCCAGCGCCAGGATGAAGACGATCTGGCCGCGCGCCTCGAGCAGGCCCTCTCTGAAGATCAACGGATTCTCCCTGGAACGGGCGCCGGATCGGGATCCGTCCGGAGCGCGACGCCGACGTCGCCCTCCTCGCCTCGGCGGCCCGAGGCTAGCGAATGGGCAACAATGGCCGAAAACTTACGTCAGCCGGTCGCCGTGGCAACCCTGGGCGGCTTCCGTCGCGGCATATCGGGCTGTTAGCGTCGGGATTCTCGCCTCCGCTCCAGATTCGAGACGCGTCACGATGGATTTCAAACGGCCTGCCTTCGGCCGTCGGCTCGCCGGCTTGCTGCTGCCCCTCGCTCTCAATCTGGTGCCGCTCGCCGCCGCGGCACAATCCGTGGACGAAACCGTTTCTCAGGCGCGCGCGGCCGCCAACGCCAGCAACAATCAGGAGGCGGTGCGCCTGTTCGAGCAGGCGATCCGCGCCGCGCCCGAGCGCCGGGGCGAGTTCCTGCTGGAGCTCGCCGATCAGCTCAGCTTTGCGGGCCGGCCCGGCGAGGCGGTGCCCCTCTATCGCGAGCGCCTCTCCGATGCCGCCTTGCCCGCGGACGCGCGCCGGCGCGCGGAGCGGGGCCTCGCCTTCGCGCTGCTCTGGAGCAGCCAGTTCGAGGACGCGATACCGGCCTGGCAGGCGATCGCGCAGAGCGCGCCCGGCGATGCGGAAGCCCGCAAGGCGCTCGTCGATGCGACGGTCGGGGCGGCGCGGGCTGCCGCGAGCCGTGGCGCCAACCGGGAGGCTGCGGGCTTTTTCGAGCGCGCCCTCGGCCTCGATCCCGCACGCCAGCTCGAGCTCGGCCGCGAATATGCCGACCAGCTCGCCTTCGCGGGCGAGCCCGCCCGGGCGGTGCCGCTCCATCGCGCGCGCCTTGCGCGCACGGATCTCGCCCCGGAGGAGCGGCAGCGGACCGAGCGGAGCCTCGCCTTCGCGCTCCTGTGGAGCAGCAGCTTCCAGGATGCCGTCCGCGCGTGGGAGCCCATCCTGCGCGCCGCCCCGGATGACGAGGAGGCCCGCAAGGCGCTCGCCGACGCCCTCGTCGGCTCCGCGCGCCAGGCGGCCGAGCAGCGCCGGAACGGCGATGCCGCAGCCCTCTTCCGCCGGGCCATCGAGACGGCGCCGGCCCGCCGCCAGGAACTCCTGCCCGAACTCGCCGACCAGACCGCCTATGCCGGCCGGCCCGGCGAGGCCGTGCCGCTCTATCAGGAAACCCTGCGCCAGGGCGACCGCTCGCCGGCCCAGAGGGCGCCCATCCAGCGCAACCTCGCCTTCGCGCTCCTGTGGGCCAGCCGGTTCCAGGAGGCGGTCGGCGCCTGGGACCAGATCTTCCGCGCCAGCCCGCGCGACGAGGAGGCCCGCAAGGCCCTGAGCGACGCCCTCGCGGGCCTCGCCCGCCAGACCGCGGAGCGCCGCCGCAACGCCGACGCCGCAACGCTGTTCCGCCGCGCCGTCGAGACCCTGCCGGCCCGCCGCGGGGAACTTCTGCCCGAGCTGGCCGACCAGACCGCCTATTCCGGACGGCCCGCGGATGCGGTGGCGCTCTACCAGGAGGGCCTGCGGCAGGCGGACCGGCCCGAGGCGGAGCGGCAGAGGCTCCAGCGGGGCCTGGCCTTCGCCCTGCTGTGGAGCGGCCGCTTCCGCGAGGCGGTGCCGGCGCTCGAGGGCGTCCTCGCCCGCAGCCCCGGCGACGAGGATGCCAGGAAGGCTCTCGCCGACGCGCGCTCCGGCACGGCCCGTTCGCCCGCCGACCGCTCGGAGCCTCAGGGCGCGGAGCCGCCTCGCGGCGCTTCGCCCGAGGCGGCTCCGGCCGCGGCCGCGCCCCCGGCTGCCCCTGCTCCGGCCGCGCCTGCGAGCCCGGCCGACCGGGCGATCGCCGAAGCCCGGGCTGCGGCGGGACGGGGCGCCAACAAGGAGGCCGCTGCCCTCTTCGCCCGCTCGGCCGAACTCGATCCCGCCAGGCGCCGCGACGTCCTGCGCGAATGGGCCGATCAGGTCGCGTTCTCGGGCGACCCGGCGCGCGCCGTCCCGCTCTACCGCGAGGCCCTGCGCCGGCCGGACCTCGCGGCCGAGGACCGTCAGAAGACCAACCGCGCCCTCTCGTTCGCGCTCCTGTGGAGCAGCCAATGGGACGAGGCCATCGGGGCCTGGACCGAGATCGTGCGCGGCGAGCCGCGCGATCAGGAGGCCCGCAAGGCGCTCTCCGACGCCCTCGTGGGCGCCGCCCGCGCGGCGGCGGAGCGCAGCCGCAACGGGGACGCCGCCAACCTGTTCCGCCGGGCGATCGACACCCTCCCCGGCCGACGGCAGGAGCTTCTGCCGGAATTCGCCGACCAGCTCGCCTTTTCGGGCCAGCCCCGCGCCGCCGTGGTGCTCTATCGCGAGGGCCTGAGGGTCGGAAACCGGTCGCCGGCCGAGCGCCTGCGCCTGCGGCGCGGTCTCGCCTTCGCGCTCCTGTGGAGCAACCAGTGGAGCGAGGCGATCGAAGCCTGGCGCGCGCTCGTGCGCGAGAACCCGCGCGACCAGGAGGCCCGCAAGGCCTATGCCGACGCCCTCGTGGGCGGCGCCCGGGAGGCCGCGGGCGAGAGCCGCAACGCCCAGTCCGCCGCGCTCTTCGCGCGGGCCATCGCGGTGGCGCCCGAGCGCCGCCGCGAGCTGCTGCGCGAATACGCCGACCAGGTGCTCTATTCCGGCCAGCCGCTCGCCGCGATCCCGCTCTACCAGGAGGTTCTGCAGCGCGGCGACCTGACCGCGCAGGAGCTCCGCCATGCCCGGATCGGCTTGGCCCGCGCCTATTCCTGGAGCAACCAGCCCGATCTCGGCCTGCCCTACTACACGGCGATCCTGCGGGCGGACCCGGCCGATTTCGAGGCGCTCGTCGGACGGGGCCAGGCCCTGAACGCGGTCGCGGCGCATCGGGCCGCGCTCGCCGATTTCGAAGCCGCGCTGGCGCTGAGGCCAGGCAATGCCGACGCGCTCCGCGGCGCCGGACGGGCGGAGACGTCGCTCGGCCTGCACCGGGTCGCGATCGGGCGCGTCGCGCCGCTCGTCGCCGGGGGAGACCGGAACCCCGAGACCCTGCGCATCGTGGCGGACGCCCGCCGCGCCATGGGCCGCCCGGACCTCGCCGAGGACGCCGCGCTCGCGATCCTCGGCATCAAGCCCGACGACGAGGGGGCGCAGCGCCTCCTCGCGGACCTGCATCGCGAGCGGCGGCCCCTCGCCCAGGTCGAAGCCCAGCAGATCCGCCGCTCGGACGACCTGCGGATCAACGGCGTCCTCGCATTCTCGGAATTCACCTTCGACCGCGGCCTCGTGAAGCTCGCGCCGCAATTCCGGCACCTGAGCCACCGCGGCGGCTATTTTCCGGACGTGGACGTCTACAGCTTCGGCCTGCGCGGGCGTCAGCGCTTCAACGACTGGCTCGAGGTCAAGACGGACTTCTTCGTCAACTCGGAGGAGGAGCCGGCCGACAAGGACGTGTCCTTCACCCACGACACGACGCTGAGCTTCATCCCGAGCGACGTATGGCGGCTCAACCTCCAGGCCGCGCGGCGCTATCCCGACGAGAACCCGATCTCGATCGTCAACGACGTGTTCCAGAACGACTTCGGCGGCTCGGTCGAGTTCACGCCGAGCTACGACCTGAAGGTGACGGGCCGCGGCCTCTTCAGCACCTATACGGACGGGAACGAGCGCGCCTGGGGCCAGCTCGAGATGGCGCGCCGCGTGGCGATCAAGCCCGACATCCTGCTCGGCGCGCGCCTCACGGCCTTCGACTTCGAGAAGGTGTTCGACAACGGCTACTGGAACCCGGATCGCTACCAGTCCGCCGAGGCGACGTTCCAGTCGTACGGCCAGATCACCGACAGGCTCTCCTACGACGTGCAGCTCGCCGGCGGCTGGGCCTGGACCCAGCCCGGCACGGACGGGGCGGTCTATGCCGGCACCGCGCGCCTGAACTACCAGTTCCACCCCGACGCCACGGTCTCGCTCTTCGCCAACCACCTCACGTCGCATGTGCGCTCCGGCGAGACCGGCGGCGTGGCGGACGAGGGCAACGACCGGCCCTTCCGGCGCAACGTGCTCGGGGCCCAGCTCCAGGTTCGCCTCGGCACGCCCGCCGGCGTCTTCGCGCCGGATCCGAAGCCCGCGGCGGCCCCCGCGGCTCTCCCGGTCTTCACCTGGACGGGCTTCTACACCGGGGTGAACTTCGGCTGGGGGTTCGACGAGGACGAGGTCCGCCGCGGGCGCCTCGAGACGGCGCGGCCGGGCGGGGGCGCCTTCGGGGTCCGGCCGGCGGTCCCCGGCACCACGTTCTTCACGCCCGCCAGGATCAACAACGACGACAGCGGCCTCACCGGCGGCATCCAGGCCGGGTACAGCGTCCAGCACGGGCGGTTCGTGGCCGGGATCGAGGCGGACCTCCAGGCGATCGACCTGGGCGACGTGCCGGGCCGCAGGCTCCCTGGCGGCTCGTTCTTTGCCGCGCCGCGGGTCAGGGCCGGCAACCCGACCGTCGGGATCCAGCCGCCGATCTTCGGCGACCCCAACGTGTTCTTCCGCAGCAACAATCCCCTCAACGACGAGCACGAGATCGACGCCTTCGCGACGCTGCGGGGCCGCCTCGGCATCGCCTTCGACCGGACGCTCGTCTACGCCACCGGCGGCCTCGCCTGGAAGACCGACGGATCGGACGACGCCGGCCGCGCGGGCCGGCCCGTCGCCGGCTTCTACTCGCCGCTCGCGCCGGGCGCCGCGGCGCGCGGCCGGCAGGTCCTGAGCCGCGCCGGGACCGGATCCGACGACGAGGTCTTCGGCTTCGCGGCGGGCGGCGGCATCGAATACGCCTTCACGAACACGATCATCGGCCGTCTCGAGGGCCTCTATGCCGCGTTCGCCGACGAGGGCGGCGGGCGGGGCGAGCGGATCGTGGGCGTGACCAACACCGGGCGTGCCGTCACCTATTCCGCGCGGGTCGACGAATCCATCCGGTTCGGCCTCATCCGGGGCGGTCTCAACTTCCGCTTCGACACCCGCTAGGCCCCGTCCCGCCCGGACGGACCCCGGCCGGGAGCGATGCGGCCGCGGTCCCGGGGCGGCAGGCCGCTATTTCCAATCCGGTCCCTGTCACATAAGTATCGCCGAAAGCCGCTAGCGCGGCAGGACGTTCGAAGCCCGGGAGGTTGGTTCTCGCCATGAAGCGCCTGTTCGTCTCCGCATTCCTCGCCCTGCTGCCCGCGGCGGTCTCCGCCCAGGAGGTGTCCGGCAAGCTCGTTCTCTACACGAGCCAGCCCAACACCGACGCCCAGCAGACCCTCGACGCCTTCAAGGCCAAGCACCCGAAGGTCGACGTCTCCTTCGTGCGCGACGGGACCCCCCGCATCCTCGCCAAGCTGCGCGCGGAGTTCGAGGCCGGCCAGCCCCAGGCGGATCTCCTCCTCATCGCCGACAGCGTCACCATGGAGGGCCTGAAGAAGGAGGGCCGCCTCCTGGCCCATGAGGGCGCGGACGTCTCGGCCTATCCGGCCGGCACGCACGATCCCCAGAAGCACTGGTTCTCGACCAAGCTCATCACGACGGGCATCGTCTACAACACCAAGGCCCCGATGAAGCCGGCCTCCTGGACCGACCTCCTCAAGCCGGAGGCCAAGGGTCAGGTCACGATGCCGAGCCCGCTCAGCTCCGGCGCGGCCCTGATCCACGCGGCGACCCTGACCGGCACCCTGCCGGGCGGCTGGAAGTACTACGAGGGCCTCAAGGACAACGCCGCGACCGCGGGCGGCGGCAACGGCGACATCCTGAAGAGCGTCGCGGGCGGCGAGAAGCTCTACGGCGTCATCGTCGACTTCATGCCGATCCGCGAGAAGGCGAAGGGCGCTCCCGTGGAGTTCGTGTTCCCGAAGGAGGGCGTCTCCGCCGTGACCGAGCCGGTCGCGATCCTGAAAGCCACCAAGAACCCCGAAGCCGCCAAGGCCTTCGTGGACTTCGTGCTCTCAAAGGAGGGCCAGGAGCTCGCGCTCAAGCAGGGCTACATCGCCGCCCACCCGGCCGTCGCCCTCCCCGCAGGCTACCCCGCCCGGGAGAACATCAAGGTCATGGGCTTCGATGCCGCCAAGGCGCTCGCGGACGAGACCAAGAACAAGACCACCTTCGCCGACATCTTCGGCCAGTAGCCCCCTCGCGCCCGGGCCCTCCCGCCGACCCGCGGGAGGGCCCTTGCGCATCCCAGGCCCATGAGATCCCGCACGGAATCCCTGCTCGAGCGGGGAGGCGCAGGCCTCCTCGCTTTCGTCGTCCTGGCGGTCCTCGTCTTCGACCTCCTCCCGGCCGGGCGCCTCCTCCTCGCGGCCGTGGCGCCCGGCGGCACCTTCGCGCCCGAGCGCGCGCTCGAGGTCGTGTCGAGCCGCGGCGCCGTGCGCGCCACGGTCGCGACGCTCGAGACCGCGTTCTGGTCGGGCCTGCTCGCCCTGGGGCTCGGCACCGTCATGGCGCTGATCCTCGGCACCTCGGACGCGCGCGGACGGCGCCCGGCCTCGTTCCTGTTCGTGCTATCGACGATGATCTCGCCCCAGGTGGTGGCGCTCGCCTTCCTGACGCTCGCCGGACCCGCCTCGCCGCTCCTGAATTCCTTAGGGCTCGCGCCGCCGCCCGGGAGCGCCAACCCCTTCATGGGCCGCGGCGGCATCATCCTGGTGCTCGGCCTCCACCACGCGCCGCTCGTCTTCGTGATCGTCACCGCGGGCCTGAAGCGCATCCCGCGCTCGCTCGTCGAGGCCGCGCGGGTCGACGGCACGCCGCCGCGCCGGATCACCACCGGCATGGTCCTGCCGCTGCTGCGACCGCACCTCGTCTCGGCCGGCCTCCTCGCCTTCGTGGCGGGCGCGGGCAATTTCGGCATCCCGGCGCTCCTCGGCCTGCCCGTGAACTACCTCACCCTCGCGACCCTGATCTACCGCAGGCTCTCCAGCTTCGGGCCGCAGGTGATCGGCGACGTCGCGGCGCTCGGCGTTCTGGTCGCGGTGGTCGCGGGCGCCTGCGTGCTCATGAGCGGCCTCGTCCTGCGGCGGGAGGCGGTGCGCACCGAGGACGAGGCGCCGCTCGAGCCCTACGCGATGCTCGGGCCGCTGCGCGGGGCCGCAACCGTCTTCGTGTGGGCGGTGCTCGGACTCGCGCTCGCGCTGCCGATGCTCTCGCTCCTGACTGCCGCCCTCGTCCCGTCCTACGGCGTGCCGCTCACCCCCTCGACCGCGACGCTCGCGAACTTCGTCGAGGTGCTCGTGCGCCAGCAGGTGACCACGCGGGCCTTCACGAATTCGCTGCTCTATGCCGGCGGCTCCGCCCTCGTGCTCGCCGCCTTCACGATCCCCCTCGCCTACATGCTGGTGCGGCGCGCGGGGCGGAGCGCGCAGGTCATCGCGGCGCTCGTCGAGGTGCCCTACGTCCTGCCCGGCGTCGTGCTCGCCATCGCCTGCATCCTGCTCTTCCTGCGGCCCCTTCCTCTCGTCGGGGTGTCGCTCTACGCGACGCCCTGGATCATTGTCTTCGCCTATCTCGCCCGCTTCCTCCCGGTCGCCCTCAAGCCGACGCTCGCCGCCATGGCGCAGGTGGACGTTGCGCAGGAGGAAGCGGCGGCGCTCGATGGCGCGCGCCTCTGGCGGCGGCTGCGCACCATCGTGGCGCCGTCGCTCCTCCCCGCTGCCGTCGCGGGCGGACTCCTCGCCTTTCTGCTGGCGTTCAACGAGCTCACGGTCTCGGCGCTCCTGTGGTCCGCCGGCACCGAGACGATCGGGGTCGTGCTCTACAGCCTGGAGGAGGCCGGGCTCGCGAGCCCGGCCGCCGCGATCGCGGTCGCGACCGTCGCGGTGATCACGCTCACGATGCTCGCCCTCGACCTGATGGGCTCGCGCCTGCCGCCGGGAGTGCTGCCCTGGCGGCCCTGACGGAGGGTGTGCGGCACAGCGGGTCGCATCCCTTCAGCCGAGTCCCAGGAGGCCAGCCGACAGCGCGTCGGCGAGGTCGCGGTACTCCTCGAGCCAGAGCACGGCGGCCATCGCCGCCACATGCAGCACGACGAGGCCCGCATAGGCGCCGGCGACGGCGAGCACCCCCTGCCCGTCGAGCGGCGCGGCCGCGGCCGACGGTTTCGGCATGGCGCTCCAGGCGAGCGCGCCGAGGACGAAGAACACGAGCAGCACCTTGGCATCGAGCCAGAGCGCGAGAGCCGCGCCGGCGAGGACCAGACCGCCCGAGATCGCGAACCAGGCCCGGTCGCCGAGGGGCCGGATCAGCGCCTGCGTCACGCGTCCGCCGTCGAGGGGCGGCACGGGCAGGAGGTTGAACAGGTTCGCGGCGAGCAGCACCAGGGCGGCAGCCGCGAACCAGGCGGATGCGCCGAGGCAATAGAGCCCGAGGCAGGCGAGTCCCGGCACGAACCCGAACACGGGCCCCATCAGCATGATCGTCGCCGCCTCGCCGTCCGAGCCGAAGCCCCGGCTGCCGACCGCGACTCCGCCGAAGAACGGCACGAGATACATGCGCGCGGCCGCATGCCCCTGCCGGCGCATCGCCCAGACATGCCCGTATTCGTGGACCACGAGGCCCGCCAGCAGAGCGAGGCCGAGCGAGATGCCGAATTCCCAGCAGAGCCACGCGATCGCGCTCGCGGCGAGCGCGGCCTGGACCCGGGTCGGCCCGGAGCGCCGCGCCCGCCCGCCCGCACCGGCCGGTCCGGCGGAATCGGCGCCGTGCTGCGCAAGCTCGCCGCGGGCGATGAGGCCGAAGAACTGATTGAGCAAGGGATAGCGCAGGCGAACCCAGAAGCCGTTCAGGAGCGCGCCGCGCTCGACGGCATATTCCGAGGTGAGGACCGTGCGGCCGTCCTCCTCGGAGAGGCGGTAACGGGCGACGATGAGGTCGCCGTACGCGCTCCGGCCGCGCCAGAGATAGCGGTTGAGACCCTCGAGGGCGACGAGCGGCTCAGACCGGACGATCCGGTAGCGGATGAGGTCTCCGGTCTCGTAGGCGATCGCCATGTCGCCCTCTGCCTCGTCGACCCACTCGATCGAGCGGACGGCGGGGATCCAGATCCGCTTTCCCGGCCGGATGTCGATCAGGTCCCAGACCCGTTCCAGCGGCGCATCGAAGGTCAGGCGGCCGCGGTAGAACTGGCGCGGGCGGTTCACGTAGACCCCGTAGCCGGCCACGGCGAGGGCCGCGGCGACGAGGAGCATATCGGTGACGGGCAGCATGGCGTCGGCCTCCGGCATCGCCTCACTCCTACCGGAGCGATGCCGCGGGGGAGGTGCGCGGACTCACGTCACCCCCATGCGGCGGAGGTCCGCGGACCCACGTCGCCCCCTGCGGCGGCGGTGCGGGACGGCTAACCCGCCGTGGTCAGGACCACGTTGACGGCGAGCGCCAGGATCACGGTGTTGAAGAAGAACGACACCACGCCGTGCAGGAGCGTCGCCTTCCGCATGCGCGTATCGGTCACCTGGACGTCCGACACCTGCGCGGTCATGCCGACCACGAAGGCGTAGTAGAAGAAATCCCAGGAGCCGGGCTCCCGGGTATGCGGGAAGTCGAGGCCGCCGGCATCGGACGCCATGGCGTCCGCGCGCCTGGAATAGAACAGATGGGCGTAGTGGAACGCCATGATGACGTGCAGGGTCGTCCACCCCAGCGGCACGGTGAGGATCGATACGGTCAGGTGGATCGCGTCGGGCTTGCCCGGGTCGTTCAGCAGCGAGACCATGCCGCCGAGGCTCGAGGCGATCGCGAGCAGCGTGAGGACGACGATGAGCCCGATCCCCTCGTCCTCCCAGGCGGCGCGGCGGCGGATATAGGCCGGCGTGATGCGATGCAGCATGACGGCGGTCGAAGCCAGGTAGGCGCCGAAGAAGACGAGACCGGCGACCGGCAGGCGCAGCGGCATGTGGAGGCGATCGAGGACCAGCCACGTGATGCCGCCGAGCAGGGCGGCGCCGTAGAACCGAACGTGTCGCCTCACATGGGCGCGGTTGCGCGACGGCATTCAGGTCCCTTCGCGGGCGGATGCGATGGTCCGCTTCCTGGGGAGCAGGGCGGACCATCGCGGACATCCCCGACGTCGTCCGCGACCGTAGCGCGGTTCCTCGCTCGCCGACCAGAGGGTGCGGGTCGCGCGGCCTCTGTCCCTGGTCTTCCGGACGAAGTCTCCGACCGTACGTGCCATGGGCTCCTCCGGGGCCGGGACGCGCGCCGCCGCGGCCGCGGCTGGCGGGACAACTTGCCCCGCCGCGGGCCCCTTCGAAGCGGGCCGCTCCGCCGCCCGGAACGGAGAGGAGACTTGGCGGTTGAGGTCCGGACCCGGGGACCGCACAGGGAAGGCAGAGCATGTTCGATTGGATCGTCGGCTGGGTGGAGGGCGGCGGCTATGTCGCGATCGCGCTCCTGATGCTGCTCGAGAACGTGTTTCCGCCGATCCCGTCCGAGCTCATCATGCCGCTCGCCGGGTTTTCGGCCGCGAAGGGCAACCTCAACATCGTGGGCGTCATCCTGGCGGGCACCGCGGGCTCGCTCGCGGGCGCCTTCTTCTGGTACTGGATCGGCCGCGCGGTCGGCGCCGACCGCCTGAAGGCCTTCGCGCGCAACCACGGCCGGTGGCTGACCCTTCAGCCCAGCGAAATCGACAAGGCCCGTGCGGTCTTCGACCGGCACCGCGCCGTGGCCCTGTTCGTCGGCCGCCTGATCCCGACCGTGCGGACGCTGATTTCCGTGCCCGCGGGCGTGAACCGCCTGCCCGTCGCGGTCTTCACGCTCTGGTCCCTGCTCGGCACGGCCCTTTGGACGTCCCTCCTCGCCGGCGCGGGCTACCTGCTGCAGAGCCAGTACGAGCGCGTCTCGGAGTGGCTGAACCCGGTCTCCAACGCGGTCCTGGCCCCGCTCGTGCTCTGGTACCTCTACCGCGTCATCCGGTTCCGCGCCGATTGATCGGGGCCCCGGCCCCGCGCCGGCCGGTCGCCCCGCCGCGACCCGGAACGAAGGCGCCCCCCAGCGACTTATCAACGGCAAAGCTTGAGGCACGGGGCGCTCCGACCGGACCGCCCGGAACGGGGTTCATGGCGCAGATCTTCTCACGCCGGGCCGATGCGGCGCTCCGGGTCGTGCTGGTCCTCGCGGGGCTGGCCGTCTTCGGGGCGGGCGCGCTCGCCTATGCGTGGTCGCGGTCGGGCAGCGCCTGGAACGTGGGCAAGCCGGCGGCGCAGCCGATCCCCTTCCGCCACGATCTCCATGCCGGCACGCTGCGGCTCGATTGCCGCTACTGCCATTCGAGCGTCGAGCGCGCCGCGCATGCCGGCATGCCCTCCGCCCAGACCTGCATGACCTGCCACTCGCAGGTCTGGGTCGGGGCGAGCACGCTCGAGCCGCTCCGGTCGAGCCTGGCGCTCGACCAGCCGATCGCCTGGACCTCCGTCCACCGGCTGCCGCCTTACGCCTATTTCCACCACGGCATCCACGTCGCGAAGGGCGTGGCCTGCGAGACCTGCCACGGGCGCGTCGACCAGATGCCGAAGACCGTGAAGGCCGAGACCCTGTCGATGGGGTGGTGCCTCGATTGCCATCGCGATCCGACGCCTCGCCTCCGGCCGAAGGGCGCCGTGTTCGCCTTCGGGTGGCAGCCGCACGACGGCGCCCTGCCGGCCGACCTCAAGGCCTTCTACCAGGCGGCCGCTCCGCGGCTGACGAGCTGCAGCACCTGCCACCGGTGAGCCATGGCGATCCGCATCCCGCCCTTCCTGCCGCACGACGCCCCTGACGGGCGGCGCCTGTGGCGCAGCCTGGAGGAATGGGCCGAGGCCCCGGAGGTGCGGTCCTGGCTCGAAGCGGAGTTCCCGGACCTCGCGCAAGCGGGCGTCGACCGCCGGACGTGGCTGCGCCTCATGGGCGCCTCGCTGGCGCTCGCGGGGCTGTCGGCCTGCGGCGGAGGCAGCCCTCCCGGCGATCCGCCGCTCCTGTCCCCGGTGGCGCACCGCCCGGGCCTCGTCGCGGGACAGCCTGTCCGGATCGCGACCTCGCTCGATCAGGACGGCACCGGGTTCGGGGTGCTCGTGAAGGCGCAGGACGGGCGGCCGATCAAGGTCGAGGGCAATCCGCTTCACCCGGCGAGCCTCGGCGCCACCAGCGTGTTCGCAGAAGCCGAGATCCTCTCCCTCTACGATCCCGACCGCTCGCGCGGGCCGACCGAGAACGGGGCGGAACGGTCCTGGGAGGAATGCGAGCGCTTCCTCCGGCCCCTGCGCAACGAATTCGTGGTCCGGGAGGGGCGCGGCCTTCATGCGGTGCTGCCGCCGCTCGCCTCGCCGAGCGTGGAGCGCCTCGTCGAGGCGGCGCGCGGGCTCCTGCCGCATGCGCGCTGGTATTCGCATGCGGCGCTGGCGGAGGGCGGGCGCATCGAAGGCGCCGTCCGCGCCTTCGGGCGGCCGGTCGACCTGGTGCACGAACTCACCCGGGCGGACGTGATCGTCTGCCTCGGGGGCGACCTGTTCGCGACGGGGCCCGGGCACGTGCGCTATGCCGCCGACTACCAGGCGCGCCGGCGGGACGGGGCGCGGCCCCTGCCCCGCCTCGTGGCGGTCGAGAGCACGCCCGGCCTCACCGGGACGCGGGCGGATGCCAGAATCGCGTTGCGGCCGAGGGACTTGGAAGCGTTTGCCCGGGCGGTCCTCGCGGCCCTCGACGGGGCGGCGCCCGCGGATGCGCACCCGGAAGCCCTGCGGGTCGCCGCCGACCTGCGGCGGGCGGGGGCGAGCGGGCTCGTCGTGGTCGGGCGGGAGCAGCCGGCCGCGATCCATGCGATCGGCCACGCCGTCAACGCCCGCCTCGGGGCCTTCGGGACCACGACCCGGGCGATCGGACCGGTCGGGCCGATCCGGTCCATTCCGGACCAAAACGGTTCCATGGTGGAACTGGCCGAGACCCTCGCGGCGGGGCGCGCGGAGGCGCTCCTGATCCTCGGCGCCAACCCGGCCTACGACGCGCCCGCAGACCTCGACCTGGCGGCGCTGATCGGCCGCGTGCCGCTCTCGCTCCATCTCGGCACCCACCGCGACGAGACCGCGCTCGCCTGCCGCTGGCACGTGCCGCAATGCCACGCGCTCGAGGCCTTCGGCGACCTGCGCGCCCACGACGGCACGGCGGGCCTGCGTCAGCCCGCGGTGACGCGCCTCGCGCCGAGCCTCGGCCTGGAGGAGACCCTGAGCCTCCTCGTCGGCCAGGCCGCCGACGGGCGCGGGATGCTCCGGGCGACCTGGCAGGAGGTCCTCGGCGAGGATGCCGATTCGCGCCTCGCGCAGGCGCTGGAGGACGGGGTCGTCGAGGGCACCGCGTTCGAGCCCCTGCCGGTCACGCTGCGCGACGACTGGGACCGGGGCACCGCCGCCCGGCCCGCCGCCGCCCTCGACATCGTGTTCGCGCCGGACCCGTCGGTCGGCGACGGGCGCCATGCCAACAATGCCTGGCTCCAGGAACTGCCGAAGCCGCTCACCAAGCAGGTCTGGGGCAACGCCGCCCTGATCGCCCCCGAGACCGCCCGGAGCCTCAAGCTCGCGACGGGCGACGTGATCGAGATCGCCTCGGGCGGGCGGACGCTCGCGGCGCCGGTCTGGGTGCTGCCCGGCCATGCGCCCGACACCCTCACCCTGCCGCTCGGCTACGGCCGCTGGCGCGCGGGTTCGGTCGGCAACGGCGTCGGCTTCGACGCCTACCGGCTGCGCCATGCCGCGCATCCGTGGATCGCCGCGGGCGAGGCGCGCCCGCTCGGGCGGCGGGTGGAGCTGATCTCGACCCAGCTCCACCACGCCCTGCCGTCGCGCGACATCGTCCGCGTGGTGGCGCCGGGCGAAGGCGTGACGCCCGAGCCGGCCGCGCGCCCCTCGCTCTATCCCGAATGGCCCTATCCCGGCCCCGCCTGGGCCATGGCGATCGACCTCGACGCCTGCATCGGCTGCAACGCCTGCGTGGTGGCCTGCCAGGCCGAGAACAACATCGCGGTCGTCGGCCCCGACCAGGCGGCGCGGGGACGCGAGATGCACTGGCTGCGGATCGACCGCTACTACGCCGGCCCGCCGGAGGCGCCCGACACCCTGTTCCAGCCCGTGCTCTGCATGCACTGCGAGAAGGCGCCCTGCGAGGTCGTCTGCCCCGTGAACGCCACCGTGCATTCGTCGGAGGGGCTCAACGACATGGTCTACAACCGCTGCATCGGCACGCGCACCTGCTCGAACAACTGCCCCTACAAGGTGCGCCGCTTCAACTTCCTCGACACCCGCTCCACGGCGTTCGCCACGCCCGCGGACGCCTTCAACCCGCAGGTCACCGTGCGCGACCGCGGCGTGATGGAGAAATGCACCTATTGCGTCCACCGCATCTCGGCCGCGCGCGTCGAGGCGCGGATCGAGGAGCGCGGCATCCGCGACGGCGAGGTCGTGACCGCCTGCCAGCAGGCCTGCCCCACGCAGGCGATCGTGTTCGGGGACGCGAACGATGCGGACAGCGCGGTCGCCCGCCTCAAGCGCTCGCCCCGGAACTACGCGCTCCTCGGCGACCTCAACACGCAGCCGCGCACGACCTATCTCGCGCGGATCGAAGCGGACGGGGACGGAACATGAGCCTTGTCTCGCACGACGCTTTCCGCCGAGCCGTGCCCGCAGGAGGCGCCCCGTGACGAGCGAGGCGCGCACCTTCACGACGCCGATCGCGGAGGCGCCGCTCGCGCGCCGCTTCGGCTGGCCGTGGCGGATCGCGCTCGCCCTCGCGCTCGGCCTCGTGGGCCTGCTCGGCCTGACGCTCGGCGCGTCGCTCTGGTGGGGCGTGGGCCTGTGGGGCATCAACATCCCCTTCGTCTGGGGCTTCGACCTCATCAACTACGCCTGGTGGATCGGCATCGCCAACGGGGCGAGCCTGTTCGCCGCGATCCTCGTGCTGCGCCAGAACAGCCTGCGCACCGCCGTGAACCGCTTCGCGGAAGCGGTCGCCCTCTTCGGCGTGATCTGCGCCGGCATGTTCCCGATCGTGCATCTCGGGCGGCCGTGGCTGTTCTATTGGGTCTTTCCCTACCCGGCCACCTACGAAGTCTGGCCGCAGTTCCGCAGCACGCTCACCTGGGATTTCTGGGCCATCAGCACCCACGCGGTGGTCACGACCCTGCTCTGGTATGTCGGCCTGATCCCGGACCTCGCGACCTTGCGCGACCGCGCCCGCTCGCCCCTGGCGCAGCGGCTCTACGGCCTCGGCGCGCTGGGCTGGCGCAGCTCGGTCCGCCACTGGGCCCACCATCAGGCCGCCTACCGCCTCGTCGCCGTGCTGGTGCTGCCGCTGATCCTCGTCATGCAGAGCACGGTCGCCTTCGAGTTCGCGAGCACCCTGATCCCCGACTGGCACGAGACGCGGCTGCCCCTGCATTTCGTGGCGACCGGCCTCGCGCAGGGCCTCTCGATGGTGCTCCTGATCGGCATGCTCCTGCGCTGGGGGCTGCGGCTCGAGCGCCACATCGACGACCGCGACCTCGACCTTCTCGGCAAGCTCGTGCTCGCGAGCGCGCTCGCCTCGGGCTACCTCTATGCGGACGAACTGGTGCTCGCGCTCCTCGCCGAGCCCACGGAGCGCATGGCGACCCTCAACCGGGTCATGGGCGATTATGCCGGTTCCTTCTGGGCCGCGCTCGTGTTCAGCGTCGCGATCCCGCAGCTCCTGTGGCTGAAGGCGGCCCGGCAGAGCGTCGTGGCCGGCGTGTTCGTCGGCATCGCGATCAGCGCGGGCGTGTGGTTCGACCGCTTCTCCATCGTGGTCGGCGGTTTCCAGCGCGACTACCTGCCCTCGACCTGGCGCGCCTATGCGCCCACGCTGGTCGAGACCGGGCTCCTCGTCGGCACGATCGGCCTGTTCGCGGCCCTCGTCCTGCTCTTCGCCCGCCTGCTGCCGGTGGTCTCGATGTTCGAGTCGCGCCACGACGAGCACGAGGACCGGGCATGAGCGGCGGCGCAGCATCCCTCCCCCGGCGTCACGGCGTCATGGCGGAATTCGACCGCCCCGAAGCGCTGGCCGAGGCCGTCGAGGCCGCCCGCCGCGCGGGATATTCGCGGATCGAGGCCTTCAGCCCGTTCCCCCTGCGGGAGGTCGCGGCGGCGCTCGGCGAACGCCCGAGGGCGCTGCCCTGGATTGCGGCGCTGGCCGGGATCGCGGGCGCCGTCGTGCAATACGGCTCGCAGGTCTGGCTCAACGCGGTCGACTACCCGCTCAACGTCGGCGGGCGCCCGCTCCATTCCTGGCCGGCCTTCATCCCCGCGACCATCATCGTCGCGATCCTGTGGGCCGGCGCCGCCGCCATCCTGACCTTCCTGTTCACCGCCGGCCTGCCGCGCCTGCACCATCCGGTCTTCGCCGTGCCGGGCTTCGAGCGTGCCTCGGAGGACCGCTTCTTCCTCATGATCGAAGCCGGGGACCCGCTGTTCGGGGAGGCGGCCGCGTTCCTGCGGGGCCTGGCACCGATCGTGGTGCGGGAGGTCGCGGAATGAGCCCCGTCCCGCGCGCCGGGCTCGCCGCCCTGCTCCTGCTCGCGGCCTGCGATTCCGGCACCGAGGATCGCCGCGACGTGAGCGCGACCCGCGCGGTCATGCGCCCGCACGTCCCGGTGCCCCCCGGCGCCGTCCCGCGCGGCGCGGGCGCGCAGGCCGCGGCGCTTGCGGCGCCGGGGCCGGAGGCGACGCCGGCGCTCGTCGCGCGGGGCCGGGAGCGGTTTCTCGCCTTCTGCTCGCCCTGCCACGGCGCCTCCGGCCGCGGCGACGGGGTCGTGACGACGCGCGGCTTCCCGCGCCCGCCTTCCTACTTCGACGAGCGCCTGAAGGCGGCGCCGCCCGACCACATCGTCGGCGTGATCACCAACGGCAAGGGCGCCATGTACCCTTACGCCGAGCGCGTCCCGCCGGAGGACCGCTGGGCCATCGCGCACTACGTCAAGGCGCTGCAGGCGGGGGTCGCGCCGTGACGCGGCATCGGCTCCGCGCCGCCGCGGCCCTGGCCGCAACCGCAATCCTCGGCCTCGTGCTCGCGCGCGGAGCGGTGCTGGAGGCCTGGTACTTCGTCTTCGTCCTCGCCTCGGGCCTCGCCGCGGGCAGCCTCGGCCTGCTGATGATCGGCCACCTCATGAGCGAGGAATGGCTCAAGCCCGTGCGCTCGGAGGCCGAGGCGGCGGCGCTGACCCTGCCGCTCGTCGCCACTATCGCCCTGCCGCTGGCGTTCGCGCTCGGCGAACTCTACCCGTGGGCGGGGAGCGCCGCGCCGCCCCTGCCGCCCGGACGGGCCGCCTTCCTGAGCGCGCCGTTCTTCCTCGCCCGCGGCGCCCTCTACCTCGCGGCCTGGACCGCGCTCGCGCTCTGGATCACCCGCACGCGGCACCCGCGCCGCACGAGCGCGATCGGGCTTGCGATCCTCGCCCCCACCGTGACTTTCGCGGCGAACGACTGGGTGCTCTCGCGCGAGCCTCTGTGGTGGTCCGGCCTCTACGGCTTCTCGTTCGCGCTGAGCCAGCTCCTCGCCGCGCTCGCGGGCGCGATCCTGATCTCGCTGCTGCGGCCGGAGCACCCCAGCGCGGTGCGCATGCAGAGCCTGGAGCGGGCGCTTCTGAGCCTCGCGCTGCTGGCTCTCTGGGCCTGGTTCGCGCCCTTCCTGATCGTCTGGCTCGGCAACCTGCCGCACGAGGCCGCCTGGTATGTGGCCCGCATGGGCCCGTGGCTGTGGCCGTTCCTCTGGGTCGCGCTGCCGGCGCTCGCGGTCGCCGTGGCGATCCTCGTGCCGCCGGGCTTCGGGCGGCGCACCATGATCGCGGGGAGCGCGCTGATCCTGCTGCACCACGGCGCCCACATGCTGTGGCTCCTCGGGCCGGCGGCGCGGCAAGGACCGGTCGGCGGCCTCGGCGCCCTCGTCGGGGTCGCACTCGCCGGCCTGTGGGCGGCCTGGTTCGTGGTGGTTCTCCGGGGGCGCCCGACCTTCGAGGAGGAGCGGGGTCGCCCGCCCGGGTGAGCGTCCGCCGCGGGACGATCGGGTCAGCGCCGGAAGGAGCCGCGCCCGGGCGTCGGGTTGCCCCGGTCGGGCCCGCCGGTCGGCTGATCGCCCGCTTGCAGCACGGGCTCCTCGCGGCCGCGCAACTCGAGCGGCGGGCCGTTGGGATAGACCTGCGCGTCCGCGGCGCCGAGGGAGTAGAGATAGGCCGCGATGTGCCGCGCCTGCGCCTCCGAGAGACCGACCGGCGGCATCCCGGTCTGCGGGTCGATGCTTGGCGGATCGAGGAGCCAGGGCACGAGGTTGCGCGGGGTGTTGGGCAGGATCCCCGCGAGGAGCTTGCGCCCCGCATAATCCACCAGCGGCGGGCCGACGGTGCCGCGCGCGCCGCGCACCCCCTCGACGAGGTGGCACGTGCCGCAGCCGAACTGGCGGATGAGGCCTCGCCCGTGCTCGGGATCGCCGCCGGCGACATGGAGGTGGGAAGGCGGCGCGGGCGCGTCGCCGCAGCCCGCGAGCCCTGCGAGGGCCGCGGCACCGATCAGGCGGAGGAGCGTTCGTCCCGTCATCGTCGGCCGCACTCTTCGTCGAATCGGCAAGCCCCTGGCCGCCGTCCCGGTTCCGCCGCAGCAGGACCGGACGGGCCTTTCGGCGCGCGCCGGTTCCGCCGCCTCGGCGTCGTCCGGGACTGGACGGGCCTGCCGGAAGCTGGAACCATCGCGGTACCGCGGCGCTTGTCGCTCCAACGGCACAGCTTGAGAAGAATAGGGCGGGATGGACCTCGGATCGACCCCGGACCGGCCGGCGGGTTGGCGCCGGCGCGCGGCTGCCGCGGTCGCCCTGGCGCTGCCCCTGCTCGGCGGCTGCCGCGGCGTCCAATCGGCCCTCGACGCCGCCGGGAGCGACGCGCGCACGCTCGAGCGCCTGAGCTGGGTCCTGTTCGGCGGCGGCACCGCGATCTTCCTCCTCGTGACGATGCTGCTGCTCTATGCGCTCTTCGCCCCCCCGGAGCGGCGGCACTGGCTCGGCACCCGGCGCACGATCGTGGTCGGCGGCCTCGTCTTCCCGATCGTGACGCTGACCGCGATCCTGACCTACGGCCTCGTGCTGCTGCGCGTCACCAACGCGGCCGGGGGCGGCGCGCCGCTGCGCATCGAGGTCGTGGGCGAGCAGTACTGGTGGCGGGTGCATTACCCCGCCGACGGGGACGCGCCGGCCTTCACGACCGCGAACGAGATCCAGGTGCCGCTCGGCCGGCCCGTCGAGGTCGCGGTCACGAGCACGGACGTGATCCATTCGTTCTGGATCCCGAATTTCGCGGGCAAGATCGACATGATCCCGGGCCGGGTGAATGCGCTCCGGTTCGACGTCGACCGGGCGGGAATCTACCGCGGCCAGTGCGCGGAGTTCTGCGGCGACCAGCACGCGCTCATGGCCTTCGACGTGGTGGCGCTCGAACCCGCGGCGTTCGCGGCCTGGCGGAGCGCGCAGGCGCGGCCCGCGGCGGCGCCGGGCGTGCCTCTCCTCGAGCAGGGCCGCCTCCTCTTCGCCCGCGGCGGCTGCGGCAACTGCCATGCGGTGCGGGGCACGGAGTTCTCAGGGCAACTCGGCCCGGACCTGACCCATGTGGGCAGCCGCCGCAGCATCGGGGCCGGGATGTTTCCCAACAATGCCGGCACGCTCGCGGGCTGGATCGCCGACACCCAGCACCTCAAGGGCGGCGCGCGCATGCCCTCCTACGGCTCGCTTTCCGGCGAGGAACTGCGGGCCATCGCGGGCTATCTGGAGAGCTTGAAGTGAAAGCGTCCCCGACGTCCGAAAACATCGATTATCCGAACGCCGTCCCGCGCCCGCCCGGCGAGCTCGAGGAACTGAAGCGGATCTGGGCGAGCCCGAAGGGCTTCGCGATCGTCACCGACGTCAACAACACCAATGTGGGCCTGTGGTACGTCGGCACGGCGCTCCTGTTCTTCATCCTGGCCGGCATCCTGGCGCTGATCATGCGCACGCAGCTCGCGCTGCCGGAGAGCAACCTCGTCGGCCACGATTTCTACAACCAGCTCTTCACGATGCACGGCACCGTGATGATGTTCCTGTTCGCGGTGCCGGCGGTCGAGGCCGCGAGCGTCTACCTCCTCCCCAACATGCAGGCCGCGCGGGACCTGCCGTTCCCGCGTCTCTCCGCCTATGCGTTCTGGGCCTATTTCATCGGCGGGCTCGTGTTCTTCGGCAGCCTGTTCTGGGGCGTGGCGCCGAACACCGGCTGGTACATGTACCCGCCGCTCACGAGCTACCAGTATTCGCCGGGCGACAACGCCGACTGGTGGCTCCTCGGCATCGGCTTCATCGAGATCTCGGCCATCGCGGGCGCGATCGAGATCATCGTCGGGGTGATGAAGACCCGCGCGGTCGGCATGAGCCTCGACCGGCTCCCCGTTTATTCCTGGGCCATGCTCGTCTTCGCGATCATGATCGTGGTGGGCTTCCCCGCCATCATCCTCGGCACCGTGCTGCTCGAACTGGAGCGCGCCTTCCACTGGCCGTTCTTCATCGCCGAGAAGGGCGGCGATCCGCTCCTGTGGCAGCACCTGTTCTGGTTCTTCGGCCACCCGGAGGTCTACATCATCTTCCTGCCCGCCACCGGCATGGTCTCGATGATCGTGCCGACGGTCGCGCGCACCCCGCTCGTCGGCTACCGCCTCGTGGTGCTGGCGCTGATCGCCACGGGCTTCCTCTCCTTCGGCCTGTGGGTCCACCACATGTTCACCACCGGCCTGCCGAAGATTTCCTTGAGCTTCTTCTCGGCCGCGAGCACGGCGGTCGCGGTGCCCTCCGGCATCCAGGTCTTCGCCTGGATCGCCACCATCGCGGCGGGGCGCGTGAAGCTCACCACGCCCGCGCTCTTCATCATCGGCTTCCTGTTCATCTTCACGGCGGGCGGCCTCACGGGCGTCATGGTCGCGGTCGCGCCCTTCGACTGGCAGGCCCACGACACCTACTTCATCGTCGCCCACCTCCACTACGTGCTCATCGGCGGCATGGTGTTCCCGCTCTTCGCCGCCTTCTACTACTGGGCTCCCGTGGCCTCGAAGTGCCGGCTCTCCGAGCGCGTCGGGCGTTGGGTGTTCGGGCTGATGTTCGCGGGCGTCAACGTGACGTTCTTCCCCATGCACGTCACGGGCCTGATCGGTATGCCGCGGCGGGTCTACACCTATCCGCAGGGGCTCGGCTGGGACGCGCTCAACCTCGTCTCGACGGCGGGCGCCTTCATGATCGCGGCCGGCGTCGGGCTCTTCCTCTTCGACCTCGCCCGCAACTTCCGCATGGCGAGCGAGGACAATGCCGGCAACGTCTGGGGCGCCGGCACCCTCGAATGGCTGCCGAACGGCGACTACGCCACCCGCAGCATCCCCACCGTCACGAGCCGCGATCCGCTCTGGGACCGGCCAGGCCTCTCCGACGAGGTCGAGGCCGGCCGCTGGTACCTTCCCGGCGCGCCCACCGGCGGGCGCGAGGCGCTCGTCACGAGCCCGATCGACGGGCGGCCGCAATACGTCCTGCAGATCCCCGGTCCGGGCTGGGCCCACGTGCTCGCGGCGGTGTTCACGGCGGCGTTCTTCCTGCTCCTGACCGTCAAGCTCGTGATGCCGTCCGTGGTCTGCGCCGTGATCGCGTTTGCTTGCGTGATCTGGTGGCTGTGGGAGACCGATCCCGGCCCGACCCGCCCGCCCGTCGACATCGGCGGCGGCATCGTGCTCCCGGTCTACGTCACCGGGCCGATGAACCATTCCTGGTGGGCCATGATCGTGCTGATGGTCGTGTCCGGCATGACCTTCGCCTGCCTGCTGTTCTCCTATTTCTTCCTCTGGCTCGTGAATCCCGGCGCCTGGCCGCCCCCGGGCACAACCCTCCCCTCCCCGCTCTGGCCGCTGCTGGCCGGCGCGCTCTACCTCGCGGGCAGCGGCCTCGTGGCCTATGCGAGCGGGCGCCTGCGCGGCGAGGACCGGCGCCGGCCGCCGCGCGCGGTCCCGGCCTGCCTCGGCCTCGCGGTCGCGCTGATCCTCGCGGCCAGCACCGCCGACATCATGGCCCAGCTCCGCTCAGGTTTGAGTCCCGAGGCGCACGCCTACGGCGCGGCGGTCTACGCCATCGCCTCGCTCCAGGCCTTCTTCGTGGCCACCGTCGCGGTCATGGGGCTCTATACGATCGCGCGCTGGTGGGCCGGCAAGCTCGATAGCGTGCGCCGCTCCACCTTCGACAACACCATGCTGTTCTGGCACTACGCCACCGCGCAGGGGCTCACGGGGCTCATCGTGTCCTACGGCTTCCCCCGCGCCCTCGGAGCCGGGTGATGGCGGGCGACGGGATGCAGCGGGCGACCCCCGGCCGGCACGCGGAGCGCGAGCGGCCGGTCCTGCGCCTCCTCTTCGCCGCCGGCGGCTTCGTGGCCTGGGCGGCGCAGTTCGCGGTGATCTACGGCGTCGCGGGGGTGGCCTGCGCGCGCGGCTACGGCGGCGTCACGCTCCTCGGCATCGGTCTCGTGCCGTTCGCGATCCTCGCCGCCACCCTGCTCGCGCTCGCCGCGACGGCTCTCGTGACGCTGGCGGCGATGCGCGAGCGCTGGCGCATGAACGAGCGCACGGACCCGGCGGACCGATTCCTCAACACCGCCGCCCTCCTCGTCGGCGGCCTCGCGGCGGTCTCGATCCTCTGGCAGGGCCTGCCGGCGCTGATCGTGCCGGCCTGCCAGTAGGAGCCGGTCACCGCCGCTCGTCGCGGACGCCGATCGTGCCTGCCTGCGCGCAGGAGAGATCACCGCCGCTCGCCGTCGGCCCGGAACCAGCGAAAGCCGTAAGGGTCGAGCGCGATCGGCTTGGCGGCGTCCAGCATCGTCCGGTCGTCGCGGTTGCCGAACAGGGGCTTGAGCGTTTTGCGCCCTTCGAGGCGGACCTTCACGGTCGCGTCCCGGTCGGAGAGGTTGTGGAGGATGAGGAGCGTCGCGCCGCGCCAGTCGTAACGCAGCGCCAGCACCGCGCTCTCGTCGGTCTCGATCACCGTGCACCGGCCCCAGCCGACCTCCGGGCAACTGCGCCGGGTCCGCACCAGCCGCTGCACATTGTGCATCACGGTCCCGTCGAGGTCGCGCTGCGCCGCCACGTTCACGTCGTGGTAGCGGAAGGCGCCGCGCGACACCACGGGCCGCACGAGCGCCTTCGCGGGCGCGGTCGAGAAGGCCGCGTTGGGCTCGTCCGCCCATTGCATCGGGGTGCGCACGGAATTGCGCTCCGGCAGCGAGAGATCCTCGCCCATGCCGATCTCGTCGCCGTACCAGATCACCGGCGTGCCGGGGAGCGCGAACATCAGGCTGAAGGCGAGCTTGATCCGGGCCACGTCGCCCCCGAGCATCGGCGCGAGCCGGCGGCGCACGCCGCGCTCGTAGGCCTGCATGGTGGGCTTCGGCCCAAAGGCCGCGAAGGCCTCCTTCCGTTCGGATTCGGTCAGCCGCCCGAGGTCGAGCTCGTCGTGGTTGCGCAGAAAGCAGGCCCATTGCGCGGCCGGAGGGATCGGCGGCGTGCGCGCCATGGTGCGCCGGATCGGCTCCGCGTCCCCGCGCGCGAAGGCCAGGAACGTGTACTGGTTCAGCATGAAGTTGAAGATCACGTGCAGCCGGTCGCCGTCGGGGCCGAAATACTCGTCGACCTCGTCCATGGTGATGTTGGCCTCGGCCAGCAACATGGCCTCGGCGCGCCGCCAGGTGAGGAAGTCGCGCATCTCCTTGAGGTAGAGGTGCGGGTCCTGCTTGGGCTTCTGCGCTTCCGGCACGCCGCGGTACTCGATCAGGAACGGCACCGCGTCGAGGCGGAAGCCCGCCACGCCGAGCTGGAGCCAGAAGCCCATCACCTTCTCGAGCTCCTCGCGCACCTCGGGATTGGCGATGTTGAGGTCGGCCTGATGCTTGTAGAAGCGGTGCATGTACCAGGCCTTGGCGACGCGGTCGTAGCTCCACGTCGTCGCCTGCACGCCCGGGAAGACCACGCCCTCGTGGGCGTCCTTGGGCTTCTCGTCCGCCCACACGTACCAGTCGCGGTAGCGGGATTTCGGATCGCGCCGCGCGGCTTGAAACCACGGATGGTCGATCGAGGTGTGGTTCGCGACGAGATCGATGATGACGCGAAGCCCGCGCTCGTTCGCGGCCCGGGTGAAGCCCACGAAATCGCCGAGCGTCCCGAGCCGCGGGTCGACGCCGTAGAAGTCGGTCACGTCGTAGCCGTTGTCGCGGTTCGGCGTGGGATAGAACGGCAGCAGCCAGACGCAGGTGGCGCCGAGCGCCTCGATGTGGTCGAGCCTGTCGGTGAGGCCGCTGAAATCGCCGACGCCGTCCCCGTTCGAGTCCATGAAGGTCTCGACGTCGACGCAATAGATCACCGCGTTCTTGTACCAGAGGTCGAGCATGGAACGTCCTCGCTGGGGATGCGTCCGGGATGCGCCGGAGCCGGCTCCGGCCGGCGGCCGCTTCAGGTGATGCGGGGGGCCGCCCGCTCGCGGGCGGGCAGGCGGCTGTCGCGGGCGTCGCTCCTGGCGCCGCTCCTGGCGCCGAAATGCCAGGCGGCCGCGACCGCACCGGCGACGCAGCCGAGCGCCACCGCGGCCAGGGCTCCCCGGGCGGTCTGCCCGGACACCGCCACCACGCTGTCGCGGGAGCGCTCCGCGAAGCGGCCGCGCGCGCCGGGATCGCCGGTGGGAGCGTCGAACAGGTTGCCGTCCCGCGGTTCGGCGGGTTCGCCCGTCATCTGGCCGGGCCAGGCCTGGCGCGCCATCATGCGGTCGAGGAGGCCCGGCAGCACCATGGTGCCGAGGATGGCCTGCACGGTGGGACCGCCGACCCAGAGCTCGCGCGGCGCCTCACGGGCCGCGCGCAGGATCGCGTCCGCCACCGGCTCCGGCTCGTGGATCGGCGGCACCGGCTGCAAACGCTGGTCGAGATGGCTGCGCGCCCAGTCGAATTGCGGCGTGTCGACGGCGGGCAACTGCACCATGGTGAGGCGGATGCGGCTGCCCTCGTGCTGCAGCTCGCTGCGCAGCGAATCCGTGAAGCCGCGCACCGCGAACTTCGCCGCGCAATAGGCCGATTGCAGCGGGATGGAGCGGTAGCTGAGCGCCGAGCCGACCTGCACGATCGTGCCCCGGTCCCGCGCCCGCATGTGGCGCAGCGCCGCCAGCGTGCCGTGGACCTGGCCGAGATAGGTGACCTCCGTGACGCGGCGGATCTCCTCGGGGCTCAGGGACGAGATCGGCCCGTAAACCGTCGCCATGGCGTTGTTGACCCAGACGTCGATGCGCCCCCACGCGGCCAGGACCGCGTCCGCGGCCGCGTCGACGGCGCGGGAATCGGCGACGTCGGCCGGGAGGGCGAGCGCCCGGCCGCCGGCCGCCTCGATCTCCCGGACCGCGGATGCGAGGCGTTCGCGTCCGCGCGCGATGAGCGCCACGTGCCAGCCCTCGCGGGCGAAGGCGAGCGCGACGGCGCGGCCGATGCCGGCCGACGCCCCGGTGACGACCACGACCGGCGCGGACCGCCTCTCCCGCGGGCCGTCCGCCCGCTCGCTGCCTTCGTGGCTCGGTTCGGTCATGGCTCGCTCTCCTGGGCGTCGGGCAGCATCCCGCGGGTCGCGCGGTCGTCCGGATGCGTGGGCCGGAAGGCCCGGCCCCCCGGCGGACGGCCGCGCAGCGTCCCCGGCGTCGGGCGAGGCCGGACCCGCCGCTCGGTCCAGTCCCGGCGCGCCGATGCCGGCCGCGGGAATGCGCGTCCCGCCGCATCAGAGCGACAACCGGAACGGTCAAGCTAGGTTCCCTTGCCGGGTTCGCGATCCCGGGCAGGACGTTCGAAGCCGTCCCGGGCGCCACCCCCCGCCGCGGAACCGATCGACCGTTTCGGAATTCGCCTCACGTCCCCTCCCCAGCCGATCCCCGTCGAGACACGGAGCCACGCCCATGCCTGAGACCACCTGGTGGAAGCGCGGCATCGTCTACCAGATCTACCCGCGCTCGTTTCAGGACTCGAACGGCGACGGCATCGGCGATCTCGAAGGCATCCGCCGCCGACTCGACTACCTCGCCGGGCTCGGCGTCGACGCGGTGTGGATCTCGCCGATCTTTCCCTCGCCGATGGCGGATTTCGGCTACGACGTGGCCGATTACTGCGACATCGACCCGCTCTTCGGCACGCTCGAGGATTTCGACCGCCTGATCGCGGAGGCGCATGCGCGGCACTTGAGGGTCATCCTCGACTTCGTCCCGAACCACACCTCGGACCGGCACCCCTGGTTCCAGGAGAGCCGCTCGTCGCGCACCAGCCCGAAGCGCGACTGGTACATCTGGCGCGACGCGAAGCCGGACGGCTCCCCGCCCAACAACTGGATCAGCAATTTCGGCGGGCCCGCCTGGACCTGGGACGAGGCCACGGGGCAGTACTTCTACCACGCCTTCCTGACGGAGCAGCCGGACCTCAACTGGCGCAACCCTCAAGTTCGTGCGGCCATGTACGATGCGCTGCGGTTCTGGCTGCGGCGCGGCGTCGACGGCTTCCGCGTCGACGTGATCTGGCACCTCGTCAAGGACGCGGAGTTCCGCGACAACCCGCCGAACCCCGCCTATCGGCCCGACCAGGCCGAGATCAACCGGTTCCTCCAGGTCCATTCCGCCGACCAGCCGGAGGTCCACGCGGTGATCGCGGAAATGCGGGCGGTGCTCGAGGAATTTCCCGAGCGGGTGCTGATCGGCGAAATCTACCTGCCGATCGAGCGCCTCGTCGCCTATTACGGCCAGGACCTCGGCGGTGCCCACCTGCCGTTCAACTTCCAGCTCGTCCACACGGCGTGGACGGCGCGGGACATCGCAGCCCTCGTGGACGAGTACGAGGCGGCGCTCCCCTCGGGCGGCTGGCCCAACTGGGTGCTCGGCAACCACGACCAGCCGCGCATCGCCGCGCGGGTCGGTCAGGCGCAGGCCCGCGTCGCCGCGATGCTGCTCCTCACGTTGCGCGGCACGCCGACGATGTATTACGGCGACGAGATCGGGATCGGCAAAGTCGATATCCCCCCCGACGCCGTGCAGGATCCGTGGGAGCGGAACGAGCCCGGCCTCGGGCTCGGGCGCGACCCGGAGCGCACGCCGATGCACTGGGACGGCTCGGCGAACGGCGGCTTCACCACGGGCCGGCCCTGGCTGCCGCTCGATCCCGGCTTCGCGACGTCCCATGTGGAGGCGCTGTCGCGGGATCCCTCGTCGATCCTGACGTTTTACCGGCGCCTGATCGCGCTGCGGCGGCGCCACCTCGCGCTCGGCGTCGGGGCCTACCGGCCCGTGGCCACGGAGGGCGACGTTCTGGTCTACGAACGGCGGCACGGACCGGAGCGGATCCTCGTGGCGCTCAATCTCGGGCACGAGCCCCGCACGGTCGCCCTGCCGGACGGCACCGGCCGCGGGCGCGTGCTGCTGTCGACGCGCCTCGACCGGGACGATGCCGAGGCCGGGCCCCGGATCGAGCTGCGGCCGGACGAAGGGGTGATGATCGCCCTGTGATCAGCGGCCGCACGAAGGGCCGGTGATCGCCCTGCGAGCGGCGGCGCTTCGGGAGCGCGGCGACACGGCATCGTGATGAGAAGCCCGTTGCGTCCGGAGGCGGCCTCGGCGACGACCGGCCGAAACTTGGCCGCGCCACCGGCGTTGATAGGGGGCCGGAACAAAGAAGAACATCCGTCGCAGCCGAGGTCGCACAATGGGTCATCCGCTCCGCTTCAACACGGGGGACGTGAGCGTCGATGCCCGCCTGCTGCGGCTGGAGGCGCTCGCGAGCCAGCCCTCGCGCACGATGGCGGACGGCCTCGTGCTCGAGGAATGGATCGATCGCGTCCTCGCCGAGATGCGCGGGCTGCCCCACGACGTCCTCCGCCGCCTCAAGCCCGAGAGCCTGTATTCCTGGGACAGCCCGCGCAAATGGGATCCGCTGCGCATCGGATCCTGGCACGCGCGGGTCTCGGCCGACCTGCGGCAGCGCCTCGCCGGTCTGATCGACCCCAGCCGGGCCGGCACCGCCGCGCCGGCCGACATCTCGTCCTCGATGGGCGTGACGCATTCCTACCGCCACTACCTGCGCGAGGGCCTCGAGGCCGTCTACGGGAACGAGGCGGCCGCCCTGCCCGAGGCCATGCTCGAACAGGTCGCGCGCATGGCGGCCGCGCAGGGCGAGACCGCGCGGGCCGACGCGGACGCGCCCGCGCCGGTCGGCTGAGCGGATCGCGTCCGCTCACTCCCCTTGCACTTCGCGCCCCGGTCGGGGATGTCGGGATGCGCGGCCGTCCGGTCGCCCGTCGCGATCCACACAGGTGAGTCCCCCATGAACGGAGCCGAGAGCCTCGTCCGCACCCTCGCCGCCGGCGGCGTCGAGGTCTGCTTCGCCAATCCGGGCACCTCGGAGATGCACTTCGTCGCCGCGCTCGACCGGGTCGCGGGCGTGCGGAGCGTGCTCTGCCTGTTCGAGGGCGTCGTGACGGGCGCCGCCGACGGCTATGCCCGCATGGCCGAGAAGCCGGCCGCGACGCTGCTCCACCTCGGGCCCGGCCTCTCGAACGGGCTCGCGAACCTGCACAACGCGCGGCGCGCGCGCTCCGCCATGGTCAACATCGTGGGCGAGCATGCGACCTTCCATCGAAAGTTCGATGCGCCGCTCACCGCCGACATCGAGGCGCTGGCCGGCCAGTACTCGGCCTGGATGCGCACCTCGACGGATTCGCGCACGGTCGCGCAGGACGGAGCCGAGGCCGTCGCGGCCGCGCTCTCGCCCCCCGGCCGGATCGCGACGCTGATCCTCCCCGCCGACACCGCCTGGGGCGAGGGCGGCCCGATCGCGCCGCTCCCGCCCGTGCCGACCCGGAGCCCCGTCGACGAGGAGCGCGTCCGCGCGGCCGCTGCGGCCCTGCGCGGCGGCGCCCGCACCCTGCTCCTCCTCGGCGACCGGGCGGTGCGGGCCGAGGGCCTCCTGCTCGCGGCGCGGATCGCCGCCAAGACCGGGGCGCGTTACCTCGCGCAGACCTCGAACACCCGCATGGCGCGCGGCGCCGGCCGCCCGCCGATCGAGCGGGTGCCCTACCCGGTCGACGCGGCCCTCAAGGCGCTCGCCGACTACGAGCACATCGTCCTCGTCGGCGCGACGGCGCCGGTGGCGTTCTTCGGCTATCCCGGCAAGCCGAGCGAGCTCGCCGCGCCCGGCTCCACCATCCTGACGCTCGCCGAACCGCACGAGGACTTGATCGACGCGCTCGGGCGCCTCGCCGATGCGGTCGCGGCGCCGCAGCGGGTGAGCCTGCCGTCGGCCGCCCGCGCGGCGATGCCGCCCGACGGGCCGCTCACGCCGGCGAGCATCGCGGCGGTGCTCGGCGCGCTGATCCCGGAGCAGGCCATCGTCTGCGACGAGTCGGTCTCGACCGGGCGCGCCTTCTTCGGCCAGACGCACGGGGCCGAGCCGCACGACTGGCTCCAGCTCACCGGCGGCTCGATCGGCCTCGGCATCCCGATGGCGGTCGGCGCGGCCGTCGCCTGCCCGGACCGCAAGGTCGTCGCGCTCCAGGCCGACGGCAGCGGGCTCTACACCGTCCAGGGCCTCTGGACCCAGGCGCGCGAGAAGCTCTCCGTGCTGACCTGCATCTGGGCGAACCGCTCCTACGCGATCCTGCGCGGGGAGCTCGCGGCCGTCGGCGCCCTCAATCCCGGCCCGACCGCCCTCGACATGCTGAGCCTCGATCATCCCGCGATCGACTGGGTGGCCGTGGCGCGCGGCTTCGGGGTCGAGGCGCGGCGCGTCTCGACGGTGCGCGAGTTCGCGGACGCGTTCCGGGACGGCCTGAAGCCCGGACCCTACCTGATCGAGGTGGTCGTCGACGCGTGACGGCGCTCCCCTCCCCGGGGCGCCCGGCGGTTGCATACCCCGGCGGCAGGGGTACTCTCGTGGACAAAAGACCGTCAGGAGAGGAACACGCCATGTCCGGAGAAGCACCGTCTCTCACCCGCCGCGCCCTGCTCGGCGCCGCGGCCGCGGGCGCCGCGACGGCGGCGCTGCCGGCGCGGGCCCAGGCGCCGGCCGGGGCCTGGCCGACGCGCACGGTCCGCCTGATCGTGCCCTATCCGGCCGGCGGATCCACCGACGTGCTCGCGCGGATCATCGCGGAGCGTCTCGAGAAGAAGCTCGGGCAGCCCTGGGTCATCGACAACCGGCCCGGCGCCGGCGGCAACATCGGCATCGACGGCGTGGTCCGGAGCGAGCCCGACGGCTACACGGTCGGGGCCGCCACGGTGGGGCATTTCTCGATCAACCAGTATCTCTACCGGCGCATGGCCTACGACGCCGAGCGCGACATCGTCCCGGTGTCGCTCGCCTGGGAGCTCCCCAACGTGGCGGTCGTGCCGAGCCAGCACGTCCCGGCCAAGACCCTGCAGGAGTTCATCGCCTGGGCCAAGACGCGGCCCGACGGCGTGCTGTTCGGCAGCCCGGGCGTCGGCACCACGCCGCACCTGTGCGGCACCCTGCTCGGCACCCGCACGGGCTTCAAGGCGACGCACGTGCCCTTCCGGGGCGCGTCGGCGACCATCCCGGCGATGCTGTCCGGCAACGTCACCTACGCGATCGACAACCTCGCCTCCTACATGGGCGTGATCGCCTCGGGCGACATGCGGGCGCTCGCCGTGACCTCGGAGAAGCGCTGGCCGACCCTGCCCGACGTGCCCACCATGGCCGAGGCCGGCCTGCCCGACTTCGTGGTCACGTCCTGGGGCGCGTTCGTGGTGCCCAAGAACACGCCGCAGGCCATCGTCGACAAGCTCTCGGCCGAGATGCGCGAGATCGCCGCCGACCCCTCCGTCCAATCCCGCTTCCAGACCGCCGGCGCCAGCCTGATCGCGAGCACGCCCGCGGAAGCGTTGGCGCGCGCCGCGCGCGAGCGGCCGATCTGGCAGGAGATGGTCCGCGTCTCGGGCGCGCAGCTCGATTGACCGGGCGGCTGCGCGCCGGCCGCGGGCCGGCTCTCGTCTTCGGCGCCGTCCTGCTGCTGTGCGCCCCGGCGCTCGGCCAGGAGTCGGCGCTCGACCCGGCGGCGTTCGACCCCGCGGCCTGGCCGCTCTCGTCGGTCGGCCGGGTCAACGTCATCACGGGCGCGAACCGCCGGACGCAATGCACGGGCGCCCTGATCGGCCCGCGCCACGTGCTCACCGCCGCGCATTGCCTCTACAACGCCACGCGCCAGATGTGGGTGCATCCCACATCGGTGCACTTCGTGGCGGGCTATGCCCGCGGCGCCTACAGGGCCCACGCGCAGGCCGCATCCTACGAGCGCGGCCCCGGCTTCGTCCTGACCGACCCGCCCCGGCTCGACGCCATCGCGGAGGACTGGGCCATCATCCGGCTCGCGGATGCGATGGACCTCAAGCCGATCCCGGTGAGGCGGGAGAGCCCTGAAGCGGGATCGCCCCCGGTGCTGCGGGCCGGCTACCGGGGCGACCGCGCCCACGTGCTCACCGTCCATCGCGACTGTGCCGCCGCCTTCGTCGCGGCAGCGGGGGCGCCGCTGCTGCGCACGTGCAGTTCCGTGAAGGGCGAGTCCGGCTCGGCGCTGCTCGATGTGGGAACCGGCGAGCCGGAAATCGTCGGCGTCCTGTCGGCGAGCGCCCCGCACGACGGGACCGGGGCTTCGCTCGCCGTGCCGTCGAGCACGTTCGCGGCGGCCGTCGCGCGGGCGCTCGATCGGCCGGATGCGACCACCGTACGAGAGCGGACGCCGGAATAGCGCAGAGCGCCGACGATGCTCCGAGCGCATCGGAATTCACGAGGAGACGCAGCATGACGGACGGCCGCGACGAGGATTTCGGCTTTGCCCCGGCCGAGGACGTGCCGATCCCCTACCGGCAGCGCGTCCGCACCTATTACGAGGCGCTCGGCTATCACCCGCCCTACGAATGGGCCCATTACGCCGAGGTGCCGTTCCAGCCGCTGAACAAGCCCCTGAGCCGCTGCCGGGTCGCGCTGATCACCACGGCGGCGCCCTACCGGCCCGACAAGGGCGATCAGGGGCCGGGCGCCCCCTACAACGCGGCCGCCAAGTTCTACCAGGTCTATTCCGGCGACACCGCCCGGGAGCACGACCTGCGCATCGCCCACGTCGCTATCGACCGCCAGCACACCACGGCCGGCGACCAGGGCACTTACTTTCCCCTCCGGGCGCTCCGCGACGCCGCCGCGTGCGGCCGCATCGGCGCGCTGGCGCCGCGCTTCCACGGCGCGCCGACGAACCGCAGCCACCGGGTGACGCTGACGGTGGACGGCCCGGAGATCGTCGCCCGCTGCAAGGCCGACGGGGCCTACGCGGCGGTGCTGGTTCCGAACTGCCCGATCTGCCACCAGACCGTCGCGCTTGTCGCGCGCCTGCTCGAGGCGGCGGGCATCGCCACCGTGGTCGCGGGCTGCGCCAAGGACATCGTCGAGTACGTGGGCGTGCCCCGCTTCCTGTTCTCCGATTTCCCGCTCGGCAACGGGGCCGGCAAGCCCGGCGACCCGGACTCGCAGGCCTTCACGCTCGACCTCGCGCTTCGCCTCCTCGAGGCGGCGCCGGCGCCGCGGACGACCGTGCAGTCGCCGCTGGTCTGGAGCCGCGATCCGGCCTGGAAGCGCGATTACTGCAACGTCGATCGGATTCCGGCCGAGGAGATCCAGCGGCGGCGGGCCGAGTTCGACCGCCAGAAGAGCATCGCGAAGGCGCGCCGCGACGAGGAGATCGGCGCCGCTCCCGAAGCGCGCTGAACTCCGCGCACCCCGGGGTTGCCCGCCGCCGCCCGTTCCGGACGGGCCGCGGTTCAGTCGAGCGGCGCGGGCGCCAGGATGCGCCGCGTCGTCTCGACCCGGCGCTCCTCGATGATCACCGGCGGCGCCGGGATCCGGGGCCGCACTGCGACGACCTCGTGCCGCCAGGCGGGAGCGGGCGCGTAGACCGGCTCCGATTTGTACACCGGGTAGCGCGGGCCGTAAGCGCGCGGCGGGACGGTCCCGGTCGTGACCACGACATCGACCGGAGGGCGCCGCACCGGCGGCGGCACGATCACGCGGCGCACCGTGACGTCCCTTTCGAACGCGTCGTCGTCATAGGCGGGACGCGTGGTCACGACCCGCCGCGTGGTGGTCACCACGGTTTCCACCGCGCCGGGCCGGTAATCCGGGATCGGGCGCGGCGGCACGGGGGCGGCGTATTCGTACGCGTCCTCGTCGTCATCGTCGTCGAGGGGGGCGGCGTAACGACTGCCGTAGCCCTGCGCCAGGGCCGCCGACGAGGCGCCGAGCGCCAGGATTCCGAACGCGAACAGGGTCACGAGACGGGAACGGACGGGGAGCATGGTTGCCTCGCTCTGGCGGGGAGCGGCCGCGGCCGCCCCGTTTCTCCGCGTGGTTAACGCTCAGCTAACGGCGAAGTTCGGTCGGTGCGCAGAGGCCGGTGTGCATAACGCACGCCCGGCGGCCAGTTTCGGTCCCGGCGCACCCGTGCCCGAACGCACACGGCTGGCACGCCGGTGGATCGCGTGCGCCTTTCGCGCGTTCCTTAATCGTCAGGAGAACAGCTTCGGTCCCTCGGGCGGGCAAGGCCCCGGGAGCGGAATCGGGATTGGGAGAGTCGCGTGGAGAGACCCAGCCGGGGACGCTTCGAGTTCGACCGGGCGGAAGTCTGGGCCGACGGCATCATCCACGGGCTCGGCGTGCTGTTCGCGCTCGCGGCCGTCGGGATCCTCGTCGCCGCGACGGTGCCGGCGCGGGAATCCTCCGAACTGGTCCCGATCCTCGTCTACGGCATCGCGCTCGTCACGGTGCTGGTGATCTCCGCGATCTACAACATGTGGCCGGTCTCGCCGGTGAAATGGTTCCTCCGCCGCTTCGACCACGCCGCGATCTACGTGCTGATCGCGGCCACCTACACGCCGTTCCTGACCCGCCTGAGCGACGACATGCTCACCCTCGTGATGCTCGGCCTCGTCTGGATCGCGTCGCTCGTCGGAATCGTCCTCAAGATCGCCCTGCCGGGGCGCTTCGACCGGCTTTCGATCGGCCTCTATCTGCTGATCGGCTGGAGCGGCGTGGTCCTGTGGGACCGCATCCTCCTCCTGCCGAGCACGTCCCTGTGGCTGCTCGCCGCCGGCGGCCTGCTCTACACGATCGGCGTGATCTTCTACGTCTGGGAGAACCTGCGCTTCCAGACCGCGATCTGGCACGCCTTCGTGCTGGTCGCGGCGGTCTGCCATTACGGCGCCGTGTTCCACACGGCCGTCCTCGCGCCGGGCGCCTGACGGACGCCCGCGTCCGCGCATTGAAAGGCCGGCACGGGCGGATCTATGCTCCCGAAGGGGCGCGACCGGATCGGCGTGCCCCCTGCCGACCCCCGGTCCCGCACCCGCCGAAGACGGGCTCCCTCCGTGACGCAAACCCCGGCCATCCCGCCCTCCCCCGTCCGCAGCCTGGGGCTCCGGGTCGGCGACCTGCCGAGCGGGCCGCGCAACACCCTCGCCGACGTCGCGGGCGTGACGGTCGGCCACCGCACGCTCGCGACGGGCGCGCTGCGCACCGGCGTCACCGCCATCATGCCTGCGCCCGGCAACCTGTTCCGCGAGAAGGTGCCGGCGGCCTGTCACGTCATCAACGGCTTCGGCAAGAGCGTCGGCCTCATGCAGGTCGAGGAACTCGGGACGCTGGAGACGCCGATCCTGCTCAGCAACACCTTCGCGGTCGGCACCTGCGCCAACGCCCTGATCCGCCGGGCGATCGCCGAGAACCCGGAGATCGGGCGCCGGACCTCGACCGTGAATCCGGTCGTGTGCGAGTGCAACGACGGTTACCTCAGCGACATCCAGGCCATGGCGGTGAGCGAGGCGGACGCGCTCGCCGCGCTCGACGCCGCCGAGGTGAGCTTCGCGCGCGGTTCCGTCGGCGCCGGCACGGGCATGAGCGCCTTCGGATTCAAGGGCGGGATCGGCACGGCGTCGCGCGCCTTGAGCTTCGGAGGGGCCGCGTATCACGTGGGCGGGCTCGTGCTGGCGAATTTCGGCCGCGCCGGCGACCTCGTTCTCCCGGACGGCCGGCGCGTTGCGCCGCCATCGGCCGCGGCCGCGCCGGAGCGCGGCTCGGTGATCGTGGTGATCGGAACCGATATCCCGCTCGACCATCGCCAGCTCACGCGGGTCATCCGCCGCAGCGGCGTCGGGCTGGCGCGGCTCGGCGCGTTTTGGGGCCACGGCAGCGGCGACCTGGCGCTCGGCTTCACCACGGCGGCGCGCATCCGCCACGACGGCGGAGGCGACTTCCAGGACCTGCGCATGCTCGCCGAGCGCCACATCGACCGGCTTTTCCAGGCCGTCGCCGAGGTCACGCAGGAAGCGGTGCTCGATGCCCTTCTGACCGCCGATTCCATGACGGGGCGGGACGGCCACGAGCGCCCGTCGCTGCGGGAGGTCCTGGCGAACGCGTGAGGCCCGGGGCGCGGACCGCCGCTCCGATCAAGCGCGAAAAGAAAACGGGGCCGGCGCCTCGTCGGCGCTCGACCCCGCTACTCCACGCATTATCGACTGGTGATCGGTAATGAACAGACCGGATGCGCCCTGCCTCAGCCCCCATCGGAGGGCGCCGTTCCGATCTGCGCGGGCCTGTAGCAGGCGTTTTCCTGCCACGCTGATTAGACTTTCGGGTCGTCCGCCGTCAGGCTCGACGCTGTCCGCCGCCCCGCATCGATCGGGCTCGCGCCGTTCGGGCGAGCGCTCAGTTCAGCCCGTGCAGGTGCATCTTGGCGTCCCACATCTTCGCATGCTTGCGACGATTCCACCGCAGGCCCGCATAGAACCCGGCCCCGAACACGGCTGCGGCGAGGCCGAGGATGACGATGCTGTCTTGAACGATGAGGGGGACGGCGATCAGCGGCACGGGCTATCCTTCGTGGATCCGACTGACCACAGGTCACCTTAGGTCATCGCGGCACGGATCGGCGGGAAATCTCCCGCGGCATATGCGCGATGCGGTGCGGGACGGCCGGCGATCGGAAGCTGAGGCGCCGCGTCGGGCTCAGCGCCGCACCAAAAGGAAAGCCCCGCCGAGGCAGGCGGAGCCCGGTCGGGATCGTGGGATCCGAGCCGAGGTCCGTGGACGATGGCCGAGGTCTCGAACTCGGCTGCGGCTGTAGCGCCCGTCCTTGCAACGTCAGGCAATCGTCTGCGACGGATGGGCCAACCGCAGGTTCCAGGCGCAGCGGTGCCGCGGGGCGGGCTATGGAAGCACCGCGCCCGGCCGGCGCACGAAGGTTTCGCTGCCGCGTGCCCCATAGCCGTAGCGGCGTGCGGCCTCGCGATGGCGGCGTCGGGAGATGCAGTCACGAACGATGTAACCGGCGCCGAAACCTGCGGCGACGAACGGAGTCGAGACGACGAGGAGTTCGAGCATCGGTCGTTCCCTTTTCCTCGGCGGTTGGACGGGAAGAGTCGGTGACCATGGGAGTTTCACAGGAAACACCTGGGGATCAATGCATGGCGACAGCCTAGGTCGTCGGGGATTCCGTCGCGTCACGGTCCGGCGCCGCATGCTGACGAAAAGGTGTGCCGCGACCGCGGGCGGTTCGGGAGGAACGGGCCTCCTCCCGGAGGCGCTCCGGCCGGGCGGTTCATGGTTCGACAGGACGAACCATCCCTGCCCGGCCGACCGGCCGATGCGGCAGGACGATCCGCGGCGAAGGACGGCCCTGCGGTGCTCCCGGCGCGGCCCGCCGGTCACGCCCGACAGGGCGCTTGCATCAGCCAAACAAAAGCCCCGCCCGGCGAGGGCGGGGCTGGAGGTCGTCTCTCGCCGTTGGGGGCCGGGAGAGACTGCCGTCCGGTCAGATGTAGCCGAACCGGTTGGGCGCGGCGCGGCGCCGGCGCTGGGCCATCCGGTCGCGGACGAGAGAGGAGCCCGTGAAACCGGTGGCGAAGATCATCAGGACGAGAGACACGAGAGCGAGCATCGATCCTCCCCTTCTTTCGCGCGGCCCGGATCGCCGCCGCCGACGCAACCTGTCGTAGCGAAATTGTCGGTACGTCATTCAAGCCGCGACGCTCACCTAAGCTGTTCGGCCGATCCCGCTGCGTCAGCGCGCGACCTCCACCGACGATGCGGGAGCCGCTGCGATCCGGACGCGTCGCTGCCGCCCAGGCCGCCGCGTTGTTCGTCCGAGAGTTGCATCCGCCCTTCGCGCGCAGCCGATGGCGCAACCCGGTTCATGGTCGGCCGGGTGCTCGGCCGCGGGCGGACCCGCACCACTCAATGCCTCTTCAAGGAGCGCCTGACGGCCGCATGCAGCGCGCCGGCGGTGCGGGCATGATCAGCCGCATCGGCCGTTCGATCGCGCAGGTCTCCGGGACGGAGGCGATGACGGCTTGCCGCCCGGCCCCGACGAGACCGCGCCTCGTGCCAGGACGTCCCGCGGCCGGGGCCTGGCGGCAGCGATCCATGCCATCCGCCAAAAGAAAACCCCGCCGGTGAGGGCGGGGGGAAGTCGTAGGAGCCGTCTCAGGGTCGGGTGAGACGCCTCGACCTTAACCTTACGTCACCTGCGATGGCCACACGGCCGGGCGGCCTAAGCCTGTGCCCGCCTCTGCCGGACGCGGCGCGGCCGCGAGCCGATCAATCGATGGCCCGGTTCATCGCGTAGATGGAAACCACCGCGCAGACAGCCGAGCTCAGGATTCCCAGAAAGGCAGTATCGGCCGCAGGCATCGAGCGACAGTTGAAATAACCGAACAGTTCGCACCACCATTCCATGGCAGAGCTTCCTCCTAGTGTTAATGGTCTCCTTCTACGAGGATCGATCCACCAAACAACTCGTCCGCGAGACCTAGAACGGACCTGGCTCTCACTCCCGTCGAACGAGGATCCGGCGCGGGAGAACCTTCGGCGCCGCAATGGCGATCCTCCCGGCACGGGGCAAGCGCGGCGCGCTATACGGGATGACAAGCCGCAGGCCGGGCCGGTGCCGGGCGCCTGGATTTCGAGCCGAGCGGCGCCGATCCGGCCGCGGACGCCTTCCCGCGGGACGGCGAGGTGAAGGGCTTCGGGCTCAAAGTCACCCGGGCCGGCGGCAAGACCTCCGTGCTCCAGCACCGCAGGCCGGAGGGCCGCGGCCGGCGCTACTCGATCACCTCGTCGGCGCTGCCGAGCAGCGTCACCGGAATGGTGAGGCCGAGCGTCCTGGCAGCCTTCAGGTTGATCAGGAACTCCACCTTGGTGGATTGCTGGACCGGCAGGTCGGCCGGCTTTTCACCTTTGAGGATCCGGCCCGCATAGGCCCCGGCGAGCCGATAGGCATCGTCCGGGCTGCCGCCATAGCTCATGAGCCCGCCGGCATCGGCGAAGTCGCGGATGAAGTACATCGCCGGCAGCGCATGGCGCTCGGCCAAGGCGATGAGCCGGGAGCGCCGGCTGTTGAAGAGCGCATCGGCCGCCACGGCGAGCGCATCGATCCGCTCCCGGGCGAGCGCTGCGAACGCATCGTCGATCTCGGCATCGCTGCTCGCGGTCCGGACATGCACCTGAAGCCCGAGGGCAGCCGCAGTCGCCTGCACGTCGCTCGTCTCGGAGCGGGCCGACGGGTTGTTGGCATTGACCAGAAGGCCGATCCTGCTCGCTCTCGGCACGAGCTGGTGCAGCAACTCCACCCTCTTGGCCCCGAGCGTGTTCACCATGAAGGTCGCGCCCGTGACGTTGCCGCCCGGCCGGCTGAGGCTGGGGACGAGGCCGAGCCCGACCGGATTGCCGCCGATCGAGAACACGATCGGAATCGTCGCGGTCGCGGCCTTGGCGGCGAGCGGCGCCCGGGGGCTCTGCATGGCGAGGATCACGGCGACCCGACGCTGGACGAGGTCGGCGGCGAGCGCGGGAAGGCGGTCGAACTGACCCTCCGCCCAGCGGTACTCGATCGCGACATTGCGGCCCTCCTCGAAGCCGAACTCCGCAAGGCCTTGCCGGATCGCATCGATCTGGCGGGGCTCCCGGTCCGTGCCGCTGAGGAGGCCGATCGCCGGCATGCCGGCCGGCTGCGCCCCTCCGGGGCCGGACCAGACGGTCGCAGCGCCGAGAAGGGCGATGAACGCCCGCCGTCTCATTCGATCACCTCGTCGGCACGGGCGAGGAGGGTCGGTGAGACCTCTAGACCAAGGGCGCGCGCTGTCCTGAGGTTGATGACCATGTCAAACCGCTCGATCGCTTGAACGGGGAGTTCGCCCGGCTTCGCGCCGCGCAGGATGCGGTCGATATAGGTGGCTGCCCCGCGATACTGATCCGCGCCAACGCTGCTGTAGGTGAGCAGAGCGCCGCTGCGCGAGATGTATGCGTTGGAGAAGACCGCCGGAAGCCGGTGGCGGGCAGCGAGCTCCATGATGAGGCTCGAATGCACCGAGGTCGTGGCATCCGGCAGCACGATCACGCCGCCATTCGGCTCCTGCACGAAAGCCGCCATGGCGCGCTCGATCTCGGCCGCGTCGTGCACGCCGGCCGGCACCGGCCGGAGCCCCAGGGACGAGGCATGCCTCTCAACCGCACCCATGTAGCCGTTCCAGCGCGCGCGGTTGTCGGGATTGATGAGGATCAGCGCCCGGGTCACATGCGGGGCGACCTCCTTGAGGAGCTGCATCCACTTCACGGCGACCGAGTACTCGAAGTCCGTGAAGCCCGTCAGATTGGCCTCCGGGCGCGAAAGGCTCGTGACGAACCCGCCTCCGACGGGGTCCTGCACCTGCGCGAACACCACCGGGATGGTTTTCGTCGCCCTCTGCAGGATTGCGGCTCCGACGACGCCCTGAGCCATGATCACATCCGGCTTCAGGGCGACGAGTTCGTCCGTATAGCGCCTGATGCGGTCGGGATCGCTCCAGCCGAAACGGAGTGTGATCTGCAGGTTCCGCCCTTCTGTCCACCCGGCCTTCTGCAGGCCCTCCTTGAGGGCAGCGACCAATCGGGCGGCCTGCGGCTCGGCGACAACGAACAGAGCGCCGAGGTGCCGCATCTCGGCGGGCTGAGCGTGCCCTGCATGTGGCCAGACGGCCGCACCCCCAAGGAGCCCGATGAACTCACGCCGCCTCATGGATCACCTCGTCGGATCACCCGATCCGGACCTGACCCTACTCCTATCGGGGCCGGTGTGAAGCGTGGCGCCGGCAGGGACTCTCCGCCCGTCCGGGCCGCGAGCACGCCAGCCATCCCGGTTTGCAGCCGAACCACCAGGCCGCCGGGATCCGGCACCTGGGGCGCATGCTGCGCGCCGGCACGTCCTTGGCGGCGCAGGGGTTGCGGGCGTGAGGGCGCCGGCGGTCGCCCTCGCGCTGCTGTTCGGGATCGTATGCGGGGCGTGGGTTAGGGGCGCTACTCGGCGTGGCGCGATCGATCGAGAGATAAGGCGAATGCCTTACCCGCTGCCTCAAGGCCGTCGAATCTTGGGTCGTCCATAGGCTGCAGCAAATCTGGCCTTTGTGTCCTTCGACCGGCGTCTCACACCTCGTGGCCGCTCACGGCGGCTGGTGCAGGCTCTTCCAGGGCGAGGGCCGCACCTGCACGCCGCCGCCGGCACGGCAGCGACGGCGTGGAGGAGATCCGCGAGGACGGGACGGTGTGGACCGTCAGGCTCAGCCGAGGGCGCTCCGCATCACTGCGGATTGGCGGTTCCAGCCGGACCAGCCGGTCCCGCCGGGCCACGCTCGCCTTGCGGTCCGGGAGGACCCGCAGGCCCGCGTTCGCCCTGAGGCCCTGCGGGTCCCCTCTCTCCCGCAGGACCGGCGGGCCCACGCTCGCCCGGAGGGCCGGGAGGGCCCGCAGGACCAGCCGGTCCCGGCTCGCCCTTGTCTCCCTTGGGACCGGTCGGCCCCGGCGCCCCGGCGGTCCCGACAGCGCCCTGTGGGCCCGTCTCGCCCTTCGGTCCGGCGGGCCCGGCTGCGCCGACCGCGCCGGCCGGTCCGGTGTCGCCTTTGTCGCCCTTCGGTCCGGGCGCTCCTGCGGGGCCTTGGGGCCCGGCCGGGCCGACCGCACCGGCAACGCCCTGCGGCCCGGCATCTCCCTTGGGGCCGGCAGGCCCCGCAGCGCCGACGGGACCACAGTTCGGGATCACGACGTCGCGGGTCTCGTCTCCGGCCTTGAGGGTGCCGACGCAATCCGGAGGCAGGTACTGGAGGCGGAAGGTGAAGAACCCGCCCGCGGTCGCCTTGGTCTCGTGCCGCTCGTCGAAGGTCACGGTGGCGTTGGGCTTCGCCCGCCCGCTCACCCTCAGGTCGCCGGACACGATGCGTGCCTCGTCGACACGGATCTGCGAGAGGGCGGGAACCGCGCTCGCGGCGATGCACACCAACGACAATCCGATTGCTCTCATCCCGCTCCCCTTCGCCTGCTGGCCATGTCCGCAGGGATCGTGCCCTGTCCATCCCGCGACTTCAACAGGACGGCACTCCGCCTTTGGCTTTTCCTCGAACCATAGCAACGGCTGGCCCGCAGGCATGTGACTGTCTCGAACCATAGCAGCGGCTGGCCCGCAGGCATGTGACCGTTCCGGAACCATCGCTTCGCACCGGGTGACCGCGCCGAGAAGATCGAAACGAATTCTGCGGGAGAGGGAGGGACCGGCCCTGAACCAAGGCCTCTGGACTTTTGCACCCCGGGGGCAAGCACCCTTGGGAGCGGGTCGATGCTTTCGGCTCTGCGGAGCGTCCTTCCGGCCGCTTCGTGGCAGGCACCGCGCAGACCCATCGAGGCCCGCTGCGCGTTGTCGGCGCCTGCATCCCCTGGGACGGGGCTCACGTCTCCTCCGGCCGGCGGGACCGGGTCGAGTGGCACGACCACACGGCGTATCTCGAGGCGCTTGCGCCGATCGTCGCCCGCGGCGAGCACACCAGGGGCACCGTGCTGCTGGGTGACTGCAATCACCGCATCCCGAGGAAGCGGGAGTCGGTCCCCGCCGTCGAGGCGCTGGGGCGGGTGCTGGGCGGCCGGCTCGCCCTCGCGGCCGCGGGTATCACCCCGGACGTCGACCGGCCCTCGATCCACCATGTTGCTGACACCCCCGACCTGACGGTGGCGCGGGTGCAAGGCCTCTCCGACAGTATGCCTGATGGCAGCCAAGCGACCGATCGCTTCGGGCTCGTGGTCGACCTGCGCTCAGCAGATCCAGGCGCGACCGCAGCACTCCTACAGAACGATTCGCCGCCTGCCCACCAAGGCCCAGACATGCGAAAGCCGCCCGGAGGCGGCTTGTCACAACTCCTTGTGAACCAAGGAGAAATTTGGTGGAGCCAGGCGGAATCGAACCGCCGACCTCTTGAATGCCATTCAAGCGCTCTCCCAACTGAGCTATGGCCCCACGCTGGTCCGCGGGGTTGGGTCCACCGCGGAAAGGGTCGCCGCCGAGGCAGCGGGCGTCTCTATAGTCGGCCCGGAGGGAGGACTCAAGCCTCTTTCCCGGCCTTTCTGACGCATCCCGCCGAAAGGCGCGGTCGTCAGCTTCTCCGTCCCGATGCCCGGGACGGAGCCGCCGGCCCTGCGCGGGCCGGCTCCGGGAATCAGGCTTCCTCGTCGTCCTCGAGATCGCCGTCGATCAGGCCGGTGACGTCGTCCTCGCCCTCCTCCTCCTCTTCGAGGAAGGTGTCGTCGGTCGCGACGTCGTCGGCGACCTCGATGTCGTCGTCGAGCGGCAGGTCCTTCTCGGCCTCGCCGGCCTCGACCTCCTCGAGCGAGACGAGCTCGGGCCCGACGCCCTCGATCTCGGCGTCGTCGTCCGCGGCCGCGACCGGGACCGGAGCGGCCCGGGCCGCCACCGGCGCGGCGCGCGTCAGGGCCGAGGCCTGGAAGGCCGTGCCGCATTTCGGGCAGACGATCGGGTTCTTGTTGAGGTCGTAGAACTTGGCGCCGCAGCTCATGCACTGGCGCTTCAAGCCGAGTTCCGGTTTGGCCACGGTTCGCTTGCCTTCAGTTCAGGGGGCGTGAGAGCGCTCCCGTTAGTCGGGGGCCCCGGCCTTGTCAAATGGGAAACGGGTGGGCCCGCCGCACCCGCAAAAAGGCAGGCCCGGCCCCCGCGCGGGAAGACGGGATTCCGGGGCCCGGCCCCGCCGCCTCGGGAGGCGCATGGGCCGGATCCCGGGCCTGCCGCAGGGGCGCCACGAAGCCCGATGACGGCGCCCGGGGCGCGTGTTAGGAGCGCACCTTCAGCAAGACGAGAAACGGGGCCTTCGTCGGTGTCGCACGGTCACGCAGAACCATCGCCGGTCACCGCCCGGTCCGGGGCTCCCCTGAAAGGGACGATCCGGGTGCCAGGCGACAAGTCGATCTCGCACCGGGCGCTGATCTTCGGCCTTCTCGCCATCGGCGAGACCCGCGTCGAGGGTCTGCTCGAGGGCGAGGACGTGCTGCGCACCGCGGAGGCCTGCCGGGCGCTCGGGGCCGGCGTGACCCGCGAGGCGCCCGGGCGCTGGCGCGTGACCGGCGCCGGCATCGGCGGCTTGAGCGAGCCGGCGGGCGTGCTCGATTTCGGCAATGCCGGCACGGGATCGCGCCTCATGATGGGCGTCGCGGGCAGCCACCCCGTCACGGCGACGTTCGACGGCGACGCGTCCCTGCGCAAGCGCCCCATGCGACGCATCCTCGACCCGCTCGTCCGTATGGGCGTGTCGGTGGTGTCCGAGGCGGAAGGCGGGCGCGTGCCCCTGACCCTGCGCGGGCCGGCCGAGACGATCCCGATCACCTACGAGACCCCGGCCGCCTCGGCGCAGATCAAGTCGGCGATCCTGCTCGCCGGGCTCAACTCCCCCGGGCGCACCACCGTGATCGAGCGCGAAGCGACGCGGGACCACACCGAGCGCATGCTGCGCCATTTCGGCGCCGTCGTGGAGGTGGCGGCCCACGGGGCCGACGGGCGTGCGGTCACGCTGCAGGGCCAGCCCACATTGCGCGGCAGCGACGTGGTCGTGCCCTCCGATCCGTCCTCCGCGGCCTTCCCGCTCGTCGCCGCGCTCCTCGTGCCGGGCTCCGACGTGACGATCCGCGGCGTGATGACCAATCCCCTGCGCACCGGCCTCCTCACGACGCTCGAAGAGATGGGCGCCGAGATCGAGCGCGTGAACGAGCGCGACGAGGGCGGCGAGACGGTCGCGGACCTGCGCGTGCGGGCAAGCCGCCTCTCGGGCGTCGACGTGCCGGCGGCGCGCGCGCCTTCCATGATCGACGAATACCCGATCCTCGCGGTCGCGGCCGCCTTCGCCAGGGGTACGACGCGGATGCGCGGCCTGCACGAGCTGCGCGTGAAGGAATCGGACCGCCTCGCCGCCGTCGCGGCAGGCCTCGCCCAGGCCGGCGTGCCGCACGAGATCGAGGGCGACGACCTCGTCGTGCACGGGCTCGACGGAAAGGTGCCGGGCGGCGGCGCATCGATCGCGACCCATCTCGACCACCGCATCGCCATGGCGTTCCTCGTCATGGGGCTCGCGACGCGGGATCCCGTGACGGTCGACGACGGTGCCATGATCACGACGAGCTTCCCGACCTTCATCCCGCTCATGCGCGAGCTCGGCGCCTCGATCCACGACCGCTGATCCTTCGGCCCAACGTTCCGGCACATCCCATGCTCATCGCGATCGACGGCTCCGCCATACCCGGTCGGCTCAACGCTCCGGCTCTCTCATGATCATCGCGATCGACGGCCCCGCCTCGCCTCTTTGGCCAAAAGCTCCGGCTCATTCATGATCATCGCGATCGACGGTCCGGCCGCGTCCGGCAAGGGCACCCTGGCCAAGCGCCTCGCGGCGCATTTCGGCCTGCCGCATCTCGACACCGGCCTGCTCTACCGCGGGGTCGCGCGCCTGCTGCTCGACGCCGGGATGCCGCTCACGGACGCCGCGGCGGCCGAGGAGGCCGCGCGGACGCTCGACGTGAACCTGCTGCAGGATCCGCGCCTGCGCGGCGCCGAGATGGGCGAGGCGGCGTCGGTGATCTCGGCCTACCAGCCCGTGCGCGACGCGCTGCTCGCCTTCCAGCGCGAGTTTGCGGGCAATCCGGCGGGCGCGGTGCTCGACGGGCGCGACATCGGCACCGTGGTGTGCCCGCTCGCGGACGCCAAGCTGTACGTCACGGCGGCGCCCGAGGAGCGTGCGCGCCGGCGCCACCTGGAGCTCGTCGGCCGCGGCGAGACCACGGAGTTCCGCGTCATCCTCGACGACATCCTGCGCCGGGACGAACGCGACCGCTCCCGCAGCTCCGCTCCCCTCAAGACCGCGGCCGACGCCATGGTGCTCGACACCACGGCCCTGGACCCGGACGCCGCGTTCCGGGCCGCCCTGGAGCTGGTGGAAAGCCGCACCCGGGCCTGACCCGATCCGGGTTGGCCCCAGAGCCCGTGGAAGGCCGCATGCGCCGTCGAGGCGGCTTGCGCTTTCCAAGCGCCGGGCGACCTGCCACACTTGGCCCATCCGTTGGACTTGCCCCGGCCTTCTGCCCGCCGGATCGGCGATCCGGTGAGGCCGCCGGCCGGGCTCCCTCGAGGACGCCCCGATGCCGCTGTGCCGTGCCGCCGATCTCGTCAGGGCCGTGACGGCGCTCCGGCGCGGAACCCGACCTCCGGCGTGGCGCCGCCTCGCGGCCGCGCTCGGCTTCGCCGCGCTGGTCTGCGGCGCCCCGGCCGCCCGCGCGCAGACCGAGGTCGACCTCGCGCTCGTGCTCGCCGTGGACATCTCCTATTCCATGGACGTCGAGGAGCAGGCGCTCCAGCGCGAGGGCTTCGCGGAGGCGTTCCGCTCGCCGCTCGTGCACGACGCCATCCGCCGCGGCATGCTGGGGCGCATCGCGGTCACGTACGTCGAATGGGCGGGCGCCTCCGACCAGACCGTGATCGTGCCCTGGACGGTGCTCGACAATCCCGAGGGCATCATGGCCTTCGCGCACCGCATCGCGACGACGCCGCTCCGGCGGGCGCAGCGCACCTCGATCGCGGGCGCGATCGACTTCAGCGTGCGTCACCTGGAGCGGAGCGGGCTCGAGGCGGTGCGGCGGGTCATCGATATCTCGGGCGACGGCCCCAACAACCAGGGTCGCATCGTCACTCAGTCCCGCAACGATGCAGTCGCAAAGGGCATCACGATCAACGGCCTGCCCCTGATGCTGCGCCGCCCCGGCTACCTCGACATCGCCGAACTCGACACCTATTACCGCGACTGCGTCATCGGCGGCCAGGGCGCGTTCCTGGTGCCGGTGCGCGGCCGCGATCAGTTCCCGCAGGCGATCAAGACCAAGATCCTGCTCGAGATCGCCGGCCTCGTGCCGCCGGAGCCGCAGGTGCGGCGGATCCAGGCGGGGCGGCAGGCCGATTGCCTCATCGGCGAGACGCAATGGCGCGACCGGATGGGGAACTGAGGCGCCCGCGCAAAATGATGCGGAGACGCGACCGGATGGGGAACTGACCGGCGGAGTTGGGATCGATTGGATGGATGGCGAAACTCGTTCCGGTGCGGACTCCGCGCAGCTCACGCTCGCCCTCGTGGCGCATGACGCCAAGAAGGACGACATGGCGGATTTCGTGGCTGCGCATCGCGGGCGGATCGGGCGCTTCTCGCTGTTCGCCACCGGCACCACCGGCGCCCGCGTCATGGAGCGCTGCCCCGACCTCGCGGTGACGCGGCTCAAGAGCGGCCCGCTCGGCGGCGACCAGCAGATCGGCGCCATGATCGCGGAAGGGCGCATCGACGCGCTGGTGTTCTTCGTCGATCCGCTCTCGCCGCATCCGCACGACGTGGACGTGAAGGCGCTGATGCGCCTCGCCCTCGTCTACGACATCCCGATGGCCCTGAACCGCGCCACCGCGGACCGGCTCATCGCGACCTTCGCGGCCTGACGCACCTCCCCGCCTCACGTCCCGCGCGGCTTGGCGCGGCGCGTCGGCGGCGCGGTCAGCGGGTCCTCGGGCCAGGGGTGCTTCGGGTATTGCCCGCGCATGTCGGCGCGCACCGCGGCCCAGGAGCCGCGCCAGAAGCCCGGCAGGTCGCGGGTGATCTGGATCGGCCGCTGCGCCGGCGAGAGCAGGTGCAGGATCAGCGGGACGCGCCCGCCCGCGAGCGTCGGGTGGCGGTCAAGGCCGAAGAGTTCCTGCACGCGCACGGCCAGCACCGGCCCCTCCTCGCCGCCGTAATCGATCGGGATCTGCGAGCCCGTCGGCACCTCCACGTGCGTCGGCGCCTCCGCGTCGAGCCGGCGCTGCAGCGGCCAGGGCAGGAGCGCGCGCAAGGCTTCGCTCAAGGCGTCGGCGCCGACCTCGGACAGCGCCGTCTTTCCGACGAGATGGGAGCCGAGCCACTCCTCGGCGGTGGCCGACAGGGCCTCGTCGGAGAGGTCCGGCCATTCGTCGCCCTCCGCGCGGCGCAGGAACATCACCCGCTCGCGCCACTGCGCCAGCGCCTTGGACCACGGCAGGGCCGCGATCCCGAGCGAGACGAGGCCGCGCGCGAGCGTCCGGGCCGCGTCCTCGGTCGCAGGAACGGGGAGCGGGCGCTCGCTCAAAACGAGCGCGCCGTAGCGCCGGACCGCGCGGGCCCGCAGGGCCCTCGCGGCGCGGTCGAAGGCGACCTCCTCGCGCTGGCCGAGCGCCGCGCCCGCGACCCGTTCGAGTTCGACAGGCGTCAGCGGCGCCGCCGCGAGGATCCGCGCCGAGGCAGCGCCGCCGGCGATCTCGGCGACCGCGAGGAAGGGCTCGCGCGCGAGGCGCTCGTGCGGCTCGAGGTTGGCGCCGCGGCCGTTCGCCATCAGGTATTCGCCGGGTTTGCCGCGCGCCTTGGCGAGGCGGTCGGGATAGGCGAGCGCCAGCAAGGCGCCCGCGCTCATGGGCTCGCCCGTACGGGCGCCGGAACCCGCCGCGCGCGCCCAACCTTCCGCCATGCGGCGCATGTCCTCGGCACGCTTCGAGCGGTCGCGGCGGTAGCGCTCCACGCGCTCCGTGAGATCCGCCATGTCGCCCCCGAGCCCGCGCTCGACCAGCACCGCGGCAAGGTCCGCGGCCGCGCGCGCCTCGCCCTGCGCACCGGCGCTCACCACCATGCGGGCGAGGCGGGGCGGCAGCGGCAGGGCGCGCAGGCGCCGTCCCGTGTCGGTGATGCGGCCGTCCGCGTCGAGGGCGTCGAGATCGGCGAGGAGCGTGCGCGCCTCCTTCAGGGCCGGGGCCGGCGGCGGGTCCAGGAAGGCGAGCGTCGAGGGATCGGTCACGCCCCAGGCGGCGCAATCGAGGAGCAGCGGGCTCAGGTCGGCGGCGAGGATCTCGGGCCGGGCGAAGGGTTCCAGCGCGCCCGTCGCGGCCTCCTCCCACAGGCGGTAGCAGATTCCGGGCTCCGTGCGCCCGGCGCGGCCGCGGCGCTGGTCGGCCGCCGCGCGCGAGACCCGCACGGTCTCGAGGCGCGTGAGGCCGATGTCGGGCTCGTAGACCGGCACGCGCGCGAGGCCGGAATCAATCACGACGCGCACGCCCTCGATGGTGAGCGAGGTTTCGGCGATCGAGGTCGCGAGCACGATCTTGCGCCGGCCAGGCTTGGCCGGGCTCACGGCAAGGTCCTGCTCGCCCCGGTCGAGCGCCCCGTAGAGCGGGGCGATGTCGATGGCAGGATCGGTGACGCGCTCGCGCAGGAGCGTCTCGACGCGGCGGATCTCGCCCTGGCCGGGGAGGAAGACGAGGATCGAGCCGAGCTCGACGCGAAGCGCCCGCATCGCCGCGTCCGCGACGCTGTCCTCGATGCGTCGGTTGGGGTCGCGGCCGAGATGACGGGTCTCGACGGGATAGGCGCGGCCCTCCGACTCGACCACCGGGGCCTCGCCGAGGAGGCGCGCGACCCGGGCGCCGTCGAGGGTGGCCGACATCACGAGGAGGCGCAGGTCCTCGCGCAGGCCCGCCTGCGCGTCGAGCGCGAGCGCGAGCCCGAGATCCGCATCGAGGGAGCGCTCGTGGAACTCGTCGAACAGGACCGCGGCGACGCCGTCGAGGGCCGGATCGTTGAGGATCATGCGGGCAAAGACGCCTTCGGTGACGACCTCGATGCGCGTTTTCCGCGAGACCTTCGAGCCGAGGCGGACCCTCAGGCCCACCGTCTCGCCGACCTCCTCGCCGAGCGTCTGGGCCATGCGGGCGGCGGCTGCGCGCGCCGCGAGGCGGCGCGGCTCCAGGACGATGAGCTTAGCGGCCCCGACCCAGGGCTCGTCGAGGAGCGCGAGCGGCACCCGCGTGGTCTTGCCGGCGCCGGGCGGGGCGACGAGGACGGCGTTGGGCCGCTCGCGCAGGCGCGCCGCGAGGTCCGGCAGGACGGCGTCGATCGGGAGCGGGGTGTCGAAACGGCGCATGGCGGCGTGATGGCCGAAGCGCCGGGCCCGCGCAAGCGCGCCCGTCCGCACACGATCCGTCGCGCACCGGAGCGCGGCCGGCTCAGGGGCACGGCCGCGCGGGCAAGCTGCGGGGTCCTACCGGCAGACGTCGGGCAGGCGCCGCTTCCAGCGTTCGCCGCGCGGCAGCTCCTCGACCCGCCGCGCCCAGCGGCGCGCAGGCCGTGCATCGTCCTGCGGGACGATGATCGCGGCTTCGTTGGCGGCCGGAACCAGAATGATCGGGCTCCCGGCCGAAGCGTCGGATGGCTCCGTCATCGCCGGGGTCTCGCGACGGAAGGCCGAAGCGGCTTTTGGGCGAGGCGCAGGCGTCTCAGGAGCGGCGGCACGCTTTGCCCGGGGCTTGGGCGCCCGCGGCGCGGGAGCCTCCGCTGCCGACCGGGCTACATCGCGGACCGGAACCTCGGCCGCGGCGCTGCGGTCCGGTTCAGGTTCCGCGACGCGCAGGTCCGGCAGCACGCGCCGGGCCGGCGCGGCCTTGGCGGTGGCGCCACGGATCTCGATCGGCGCCCGGTCGTCCGGAGGGCGACCGTTCGGCTCCGCGGGAGCGCGCAGCAGGGCTTCGGTGTCGGCCCAGAGCGAGGCGGGGGGAGCGGGGTGGCGTCTCTTATTCTTGATTTCGACCGCAAAGGGCCGCAGATCGCGTGATCTCATGTGATCGGGATGTGTTGGAATCCGGAAGGAAGGCCGCCGATTCAAAAACGTGGCGGTACAACTCAAGTATCCGGATGCCGGTCTGTTGTCCAGTGGCGACCGCGGCAGGGTGCCGCGCCGGTCTTCGCGGCACGACAACAGCGCGAACACGTCCTGGAGCGATCGGGAGCGGAGACTAGCTCCGCCCCGGGGCGGCAGCGGGGGAGCGGCCCGGCAGGACCCGGCGGAGCGCGGCCCCGATGAGCGGCCAGAACATCAGCACGAGGCCGAGCGTCACGAGGCTGCCTACGAGAGCGTTCGACCAGAAGATCGAGAACGAGCCCTTCGACATGATCATCGACTGGCGGAAGGCGTCCTCGGCCTTGTCGCCGAGCACCATGGCGAGCACGAGCGGCGCGATCGGGTAGTCGAGCTTCTTGAACATATAGCCCGCAAAGCCGAACACGAGCGCGAGCCAGAGGTCGAAGGGACGGCCCGCGACCGTGTAGGCGCCGATGAAGCACACCACCACGATGAGCGGCCCGATGATCGAGAACGGGATGCGCAGGATCGAGGCGAAGAGCGGGATCGTGGCGAGCACCACGACCACGGCGACGATGTTGCCGAGATACATCGAGGCGATCAGGCCCCAGACGAAATCCGGCCGCTCGACGAACAGCATCGGGCCGGGATTGAGGCCCCAAATCATTAGCCCGCCCATCATGACGGCCGCGGTCGCGGAGCCCGGCACGCCGAGCGCGAGCATCGGCAGGATGGCGCTGCTGCCGGCGGCGTGGTCGGCGGTCTCGGGCGCGACCACGCCCTCGGGCTCGCCCTGGCCGAAGGCCTCCTTGCGGCGCGAGAGGCGCTTGGCGATGCCGTAGCTCATGAAGGAGGCCGCGGTCGGACCGCCCGGCGTGATGCCCATCCAGCAGCCGATGGCGCTGGAGCGCAGGAGCGCCACCCAGTAACGCGGCATGCGCGCCATCGTCGCGAACACGTCACGCGGGCTGATGCGCGCCCGGATGCCCTCGAAGCGCAGCCCCTCCTCCATGGTGAGCATGAGCTCGCCGATGCCGAACAGGCCGATCACCGCGATCAGGAAGCTGACGCCGGCGAGAAGCTCGTTGAAGCCGAAGGTGAGGCGCAGGGCGCCCGAGATCGTGTCCATGCCGACGCTCGCGCAGGCGAAGCCGAGGCCCATGGCGACGAGCGTCTTGAACGGCGAGGCGCCGCCCAAGCCCACGAAGCTCGCGAAGGCGAGGAAGTAGACGGCGAAGTATTCGGGCGAGGAGAAGCGGAGCGCGAAGTTCGCGACCCAGGTCGACAGCACGGTGATCAGGATCACGCCGACGAGCGCGCCGAAGCCCGCGGACAGGAACGCGAGCGTCAGGGCCTCGGCGGCCTTGCCCTGCTTCGCCATCGGGTAGCCGTCGAAGGTGGTCGCGACGGACGACGGCTCGCCCGGGATGTTGAACAGGATCGAGGTCGTGGAGCCGCCGAACAGCGCGCCCCAGTACATGCTGGTGAGCAGGATAATGGCCGCGACCGGATCCATCGTGAAGGTCAGCGGCAGGAGCAGGGACACGCCGTTCGGCGCGCCCAGGCCCGGCAGCACGCCGACCAGGATGCCGAGGAGCACGCCCACCATCATGAGCGCGATGTGATAGGTGCTGAGCGCGACGCCGAAGCCGTGCATCAGGGAGGTGAAGTTCTCCACCGCGGTCTCCGATCCTTGCGCGCGCTCAATAGAGCCCGATGGCCGCCTCGAGCGGGCCCTTCAGGAGCGGGACCTGGAAGGCGAGTTCGAGCACGAGATAGAAGAACACCGCGGACGCGATCCCGGTCGCGAGCGACACCAGCGGGCGGTAGCCGCCCTGAAGCCACATCACGAGGGTGAGGTAGAGCGCGCCCGACACGTAGAGGCCGAGCCAGAGGGACCCCGCGACGAAGAGCACGATCGGGCCCACGAACGACACGACGCGCCGGGCCTGCTCGCGGTCGAGGACCGGCATCGCGAGATCGCGGCGCGCGAGCGTGGCCTGGACCGCGGTGCCGGCGCTGCCGATCAGGACGAGCAGACCCATCAGGAACGGGAAGGTGCCGGCCTGCGGGCCGGCGGCCCGCCAGGCGACGCCGTATTCGAGCGAGCCGATCATGACGGTGAGGCCGAGCCCCGCCGTGATGGCGGCGGCGGCGAGCTCCGCCTGCCAACGTGACACCATGCTGTCCTCCCGGACCGGCACCGGGACGAGGGCCGGCGGCTCGCGCCGGCCGGCCCCTTCGTCCGCGTTACTGAACGATCCAGCCTTCCTTCTCGAAGACCTTGCGGTTCTTGGCGTCGTCCTCGGCGATGAACTTCTTGAGCTCGTCGCCTGCCATGAAGCGTCCCGTCTGCGAGGTCTTCTCGATGTACTCCTTCCACTCCGGGGTCTCGCTCACCTTCTTGAGCAGGTCGGAGTAGAACGCCACCGCGTCGGCCGGGACGTTGCCGGGCAGCCACACGGTGCGCGGCATCTGGAACTGGTCGATGCCGATGCCCGACTCCTTGCAGGTCGGGATGTCCTGCCAGCCCATGGTGGCCGTCACCTTGCCGCTGCCCTGGAGGCGCTGCGCGCTGAACACGCAGAGCGGCTGCACCTGCCCGCCCTTCCACTGGCCGATGTTCTCGTTCGGGTTGTTGGTGTTGGCGTCGATGTGCGCGCCCGCGAGCTGCACCCCGGCCGCGCCGCCGCCCTGGAACGGCACGTAGATGAACTTCGCGCCGGTGGCATCCTGGATCAGCTTGGTGAGCGTCTCGTCCGTGTCCTTGGACTGGCTGCCGCCCATCTTGAGGGTCTCGGGCTTCGCCTTCGCGGCCTCGATGAAGCTCTTGGCGTCCTTGTGGGGCGAGTTGGCGTTGACCCAGAGCAGGAACTCGTCGAGCGCCATCGCGGCGACCGGCGTCAGCTCGGACGGCTTGAACGCCAGCTTGGCGACATAAGGAAGGAGGTAGGCGTTGTTGGTCGCGAAGACGAGCTTGTGGGCGTCGCCCGTGGCGACCTTGGCGTAGACGAAGCCTTCGGCGCCGCTGCCGCCGCCCTTGTTGGTGACAACGATCGGGCGCTCCGTCAGCTTGTGCTTCGCGACGATCGACTGGACCGTGCGGGCGAAGTTGTCGGTGCCGCCGCCGGGACCGGAGGTCACGACGAACTCGATCGGCTTCGTGGGCTCCCAGGCGGCCTGGGCGCCGCCCGCGAGCGTCGCGACGAGCGCGGTCGCGATCAGGTACGATGTCTTCTGCATCTCTCTCGTCCTCCCGTTGGAGTGCCCCTCCGAAGTCGGGGCGGGTTTCGGAGCGGCGCCGGACACCGGTGCCGCCCGTGGCGAGGCGGCGCGTGCGCCGCCGAAGAAGGCGTTCGTCTTCAGGCGGCCGCGCGCTTGGCGTGCGCGTCGGCGCCCATACGGATCGCGAGCTGGATCGCGGCGCGGCTCGCGCCCATGTTGGCGACGCCGCGGCCGGCGATCTCGTACGCCGTGCCGTGGGCGGGCGTGCAGATCGGGAAGGGGAAGCCGCCGATCAGCGTCACGCCCCGGTCGAAGCCCATGAGCTTCATCGCGATCTGGCCCTGGTCGTGGTACATGGTCAGCACCGCGTCGAAGTCGCCGTTCTTGGCGCGAAGGAACACGGTGTCGGAGGGGTACGGCCCGTCGACCGCGATGCCGCGCTCGGCCGCGCGGCGCACCGCAGGCTCGATCACGTCGATCTCCTCGCGGCCGAAATTGCCGCCGTCGCCCGCGTGCGGGTTGAGGCCCGCGACCGCGATGCGGGGCTTGGCGAAGCCGGCGGCGCGCATCGCCTTGTCGGCGAGGTCGAGGCTGCGCAGGATCCCCTCCCCGGTGATCGCAGCCGCGACGCCGGAGAGCGGGATGTGCGAGGTCACCCGCGCGTTCCAGAGCTCGCCCAGCACGTTGAACTCGCTCGCCGGGCCCGTGGTCTTGAGCACGTCGCGCACGAAGCGGATCTCGTCGTCGTAGCCGGGATAGGCGAGGCGCATCGCCTTCTTGTTGAAGGGCGTGAAGAACACCGCGTCGGCGCCGCCGGAATGCGCGAGCTCGAGCGCGCGGCGGAAGTTCTCGGTCGCGAAGCGCCCGCCTTCGAGCGTGGCGTTGGCGACCTGCACCGCGTCGGGGCTCAGGTTCTCGAGATCGACGAAGACCGGGCGCGTTGCGCCGCGGGGCAGCTTGTCGCCGGGGGCGACGGTCTCGACGTCGACCGAGACGCCCGCGACCTTGGCGCCGCCGTCGAGGATGCGCCGGTCGCCGAACACCACGAAATCGGCCGCGGCGCGGATGTCGTCCATGGCGAGGAGCTTCGCGGCGAGTTCCGGGCTGATGCCGGCGGGATCTCCCATCGCGAAGGCGACGGTGGGACGGACGGATCCGGAAGCGGACGAAGCAGCGGCCACGGCAACCCTCTCTGGCAAGACCGGCGAGGGGTTAGCACCCCCGTCTTCTGTGCGCAAGCATTCTGCATGCAGAATTTTGTTTACCGCGCCGGGCTGTCCGGTTTAGGGTTTTCGCAAGGCCGTCACAGGGCCAGGGGCAACGGAGTCGGGGCGATGGACGGGCAGGCAGCTTTGCGGGAGCCTCAGGACAACGAATCCGGGGGCATGGACGGGCAGGCGGCGTTGCGGGAGCCGCCGGACGCGCCGGGGGCGGACCGCGAGGGGCGCGGCCGGATCGCGCGTCCGAGCCTTCACGACGCCATCGTGAGCCGCGTCCGCGACATGATCATCGAGGGCCGCCTCGCCCCGGGTAGCCGCATCCACGAGGGCCGGCTCGGCGAGGAGCTCGGCGTGTCCCGCACGCCCCTGCGCGAGGCGCTGAAGTACCTTGCGAGCGAGGGCCTGCTCGAGCTCTCGCCCGGGCGCGGCGCGCTCGTGCGCCAGTTCAGCGCCAAGGACGTGAAGGACGCCCTCGCCGTCCTCGGCCACATGGAGGGCCTCGCCGGGCGGCTCGCCTGCGCCCAGGCGAGCGACGCCGAGATCGGCGAAGTGCGCCAGCTCCACGACCGCATGATGGAATTGTACCGCACGCGGGATCGCCTGCCCTACTTCAAGCTCAACCAGGCGATCCACTCGGCGATCCTGCGCCTGTCGAAGAACGATTCGCTCTCCTACGTGCACGGCATCCTTCAGGCCCGGCTGCGCCGCATCCGCTACATCGGCAACGAGGGACCGGAGAAATGGGCGGGCGCGGTCGCGGACCACGAGGAGATGATCGCGGCTTTGGAGGCCCGCGACGGCGAGCGCCTCTCCGCCGCCATGGCGGCCCATATGGACCGCACCTGGGACCGGGTGCGCCACGCGATCTAGCGCTTTCCGTCCGTGGACCGCACCTGGGACCGGGTGCGCCATGCGATCCAGCGCCACGACGTCCGCACAGGCCCGGCGGGCGTTCCGCCTGCCGGCGGCGTTGACAGGGCGCCCGTCCCGGCGGAAGGAGGGCGGCGACGCGAAAGGGCCCGGAATGAGCGAAGAAGCCGGATTGCGCGAGGCCGTCTGCCGCTTCGGCCGCTCGCTGTTCGAGCGCGGGCTGACGGCGGGCTCCTCGGGCAACATCTCGGTGCGGCTCTCCGACGGCGGCTGGCTCATGACGCCGACGAACGCCTCCCTCGGCTTCCTCGACCCCGCCGCCTTGAGCCGTCTCGACGCGCAGGGACGGCTCGTGTCCGGCCACGCGCCCACCAAGGAGCAGCCGCTCCACACCGCGCTATACGACACAAGGCGCGACACCGGCGCGATCGTGCACCTGCACTCCACCCATTCGGTCGCGGTCTCGATGCTGCCCGGCATCGACCCCGCCGACGCCCTGCCGCCGATGACGGCCTACTACGTCATGAAGCTCGGGCGCACCGCCCTCCTGCCCTATTACCGTCCCGGCGATCCCGCGGTCGCCGATGCGATCCGAGGCCTTGCGGGCCGCTATTCCTCGGTGCTGCTCGCCAACCACGGCCCCGTGGTGGCCGCCAAGGAGCTCGAGGCCGCCGTCTACGCCACCGAGGAGCTGGAGGAGACCGCGAAGCTGCGCCTCCTCCTGCACGGGCTCAATCCGCGCCTCCTCACCCGCGCGCAGGTCAGGGACCTCGTCACCCATTTCAACCTCGACGCATCGCTGGCCGAAGGCGACGCGGACGATCACGACCATTCCCACGAAGGACACGCCTGACGATGCCCCGCTTCTCCGCCAATCTCGGCTTCCTGTTCGCCGACCGCCCCGACATCGCGCGCGTCGAGGCCGCGGCCGCGGCGGGCTTCAGGGCCGTCGAGATGCACTGGCCCTATGGGACTCCGGCGGCCGAGATGCGCGCCGCGCTCCAGCGCTGCGACGTCGCGATGCTCGGGCTCAACACGGTGGTGGGACGCGACGGGGAATCGGGCCTCGGCGCCCTCCCCGGTCGGGAGGCCGAGTTCCGCCAGGCGGTCGAGCAGGCGGTCGCTTACGGCCAGGCGATCGGCGCCACGGCCGTGCACTGCATGGCGGGCGTCGTGACGCCGGACCGGCTCGACACCGCGGAGCGCGTCTTCGTCGAGAATCTGCGGATCGCCTCAGATATCGTAGGACAGGCCGGGATGACCGTCCTGATCGAGCCCCTCAACCACCGCGACAAGCCGGACTACGCCCTGTTCCGCATCGAGCAGGCGGCGTCGATCATCGGCCGCACGGGGCGCGGCAACGTGAAGATCATGTTCGACTGCTACCACGTGCAGATCATGCAGGGCGACCTGATCCGCCGCTTCGAGGCCCACCGCGAGCTCGTCGGCCACGTGCAGATCGCCGCCGTGCCGAGCCGGGCCGAGCCCGACGAAGGCGAGCTGAACTTCCCCGAGATCTGCCGCGCCTTCGAGCGGCTGGGCTACGACGGCTGGATCGGCGCGGAGTACAAGCCGCGCGGCCGGACCGAGGACGGCCTCGGCTGGCTGAAGGCGTGGTCCGATCCCAATTCCCTCCAGGCGAGGAACTGAACCCATGCGTTTGGGCTGCATTGCGGACGATCTCACCGGCGCCACGGATCTCGCCCTCATGCTCTCGCGCGAGGGGCTGAAGACCGTCCAGACCATCGGGGTGCCCGACAAGGGCCTTGACCTCAGCGATGCCGACGCCGTCGTGGTGGCGCTGAAGTCGCGCACCAACCCGGTCCGGGAGGCGATCGACCTCTCGCTCTCCGCGGCCGAGACCCTGAAGGCGCAGGGCGCCCGCAACCTGTTCTTCAAGTATTGCTCGACCTTCGACTCCACCGACGAGGGCAATATCGGTCCCGTGGCCGAGGCGCTGCTGCGCTTTGCCGGCGGCGACTTCACCCTCGCCTGCCCGGCCTTCCCCGCGAACGGGCGCACGATCTACAAGGGCCACCTCTTCGTGAACGGCGTGCCGCTGCACGAGAGCCCGATGAAGGACCACCCGCTCACGCCCATGCGGGATTCGAACCTCGTGCGCGTGCTCCAGCGGCAGACGAAGCTCTCGGTCGGGCTCGTGGCGTTCGAGGACGTTGATGCGGGCGTCGAGGCGGTGCGCGCGGCGTTCCGGCGCGAGCGCGAGGCCGGGCACCAGGTCGTGGTGGTGGACGCGCTCACCGACCGCCACCTGCGCACCATCGGCCTCGCGGCCGCGGATCTCGCGCTCATCACCGGAGGCTCGGGCGTCGCCATGGGCCTGCCCGAGGCGTTCCAGGCCGAGGGCGCGACCGCTGCGGCCCCGGGCGAGGGCTTCGCGGCCCCGCCCGGCCGCGCCGCGATCCTCGCGGGGTCCTGCTCGACGGCGACGCGGCGGCAGATCGAGGCCGCGAAGGAAGCCGGCCTGCCGGCGTTCCGCATCGATCCCCTGGCGCTGGCCTCCGGCGCCGTGACGCCCGAAACCGTGCTCGACTGGATCGCAGCGCAGGACGAGAGCCGGCCCGTGCTGGTCTATTCGAGTGCGGACCCCGAGGAGGTGCGCCGGGTGCAGGCCCAGCTCGGGCGCGAGCATGCGGGCGAGTCGGTCGAGCGCGCGCTCGCCGCGGTCGCGCGCGCGCTCGTCGAGCGGGGTTTCACGCGGCTGATCGTGGCCGGGGGAGAGACCTCCGGGGCCGTCGTGGGCGCGCTCGACGTGAAGGCGCTGGCCATCGGCCCCGAGATCGACCCCGGCGTGCCGTGGACGCGGACACGCTCGGGCACCGACGTCGCGCTGGCGCTGAAATCCGGCAATTTCGGCGCGCCGGACTTCTTCCTCAAGGCCTGGAGCCTGCTGCGCTGAGCAGCGGCTCCGGGTGGGCCGGTCAGGCGCGCCGGAACACGGCGTCCTGCTCGGCGCGCAGGCGCCACAGAACAGAGTTCTCCGGCGCCTCGACCGCATCCGCGGTGATGAACGCGCCCGCCTTCACGGGGCGCGTCAGGCGCCGCCCGACCGCCATGTAATAGGGCAGCGGATTCGCGCCCGACGCGGGCAGTGCATCGACGAGCAGCGGCTCGAGCCCCGGCACCGCGTGGCGCGTGCCCACGATGTCGAGGACGTGGCCCGCGGGCAGATCGGTTTCCGCCTTGGCGACGAGGTCGCAGACCGGACGGTAGCTCTCGTCGACCATGTCGTGCCGCAGGCGCGCGGCCGCGACGATCGACGTCGGGGCCTCGACACCGAGGAGATGCGACGGGTTGTAGACGAGGCCGTAGCGCCGGTTGCGCGAGACCGGGATGCCCTTGCCGGCGAAGAGGGTGCCGGTCTTCTCGTCGGCCAGTTCCACGACCACGAAGACCCCGCCCGCGAAGCTCGCGTCGTCGGAGCGGCGCAGGCAGTTGAACACGTCGAGGATGCCGCGCCGCGTCAGCAGGCCGCCGTCCTCGACCGGGATGTAGACGTCGGGCAATTCGGTGGTGCGGGTGTAGGGCGCGTGGAAGTCGGGTCGGTCCGGCGTGAGGCCGGTGGCGTTGGCGACGAGGCACATCTCGCAGTAATCCGGCACCGTGCGCCGAGGCAGGTCAGGGACGAGGCGGTTTCTCGTCCCGATCGAATCCGGAACGCTGGCGCCGAGGTCCCAGGCCTCCATCAGGCCGGGCGTCGACACCTTGCGGTCGGTCCAGGTGACGGTCTCGGCCTTCACGTCGATGACGTAGTCGTACTCGCTGCTCTTGCCGGCCGCCACGACCGGCAAGCCGAGCACCCGCGCCCAGGACACCAGCCCGACGAGCAGGCTCGGCTGGTCGCCGTCGATGAGGGTGTAGGGCACGCCCGCCTCGCGGGCCTTGCGGGCCAGGATCGGCCCGACGACGCATTCGGCCTCCTTGCTCACCATGGCGACGCCCCGCCCGGCCTCGATGGCCGCCAGCGCAAAGCGCGCGCCGCCCTCCGGATCGCCGGTGGCCTCGACCACGATCTCGATCGGCAGCGCCAGGAGGTCCTCGACCGAGCGGCAGATCGCGACCTCGCCGGCGGCATACGCCGCCTCGGCCTCGGCCCGGCTGCCGCAGACAGAAGCCGGAACCCCGGAGGCCCTGAGCGTCGCCTCGACGCGCCCGATGTCGCGGTCGGCGACCGCGCGGATCGCGAGCCCGTCCATGCGGCGCGACTGCGCGATGAGCGACAGGCCGAACTCGCCGCAGCCGATGAGGGCGGCGAGGACGGGCTTCTCCTTGGCGGGAGCGAACAGGGTTTCGAACTGCATGGGACCTCCAAGGGCCGCGCCTGACGCGGGAGCGGTGGCCGCCGCGGGCGGCCAAGCGGGCTGATGGGCGCTGCATTGCCAGGGCGGGCCCCCGCGGGTCAACCCGGGCGGGGCGCGGCCGTTCTCCCGCACCGATCCGCCGATGTGCTCCACCTCACATCGGCCGGCCGCCGGCGCCGCTACCTCTTTGCCATGGTTAACGGAAGGTTTCCGCCATGGTCCTCGACATCGCCCTCAAAGGTCTCGCCCTGGTCTCCGGATTCGGCCTGGCGCTGGCGGTCAACCCGCTGCTGCCGTTCTGAGCCGCGTGAAGCGCGTCCCATGAGACGGTCCCTGCCTGGCTTCGCCCTGGCACTGGTCGCCGGCTGCCTCGCCGGACCCGGCGGCGCGGGTGCCGAGACCCTGAGCGAACGCGTCGCCCGCGAGGAGGGCGTGGCGTTCGGCCCCTGCGTCTTGAGCCCGAAGCCGGCGCTGCCCGGCAACGCCGTCCACGCGGTCGTACCGGCGCGGTTCGAGAATCCCGGAATCTGGACGACCCGCTCGCTCCTGCTCGTCGGCGTCGATGCGGCCGGAACCGTCCAGGGCGAGCGCGAGCTGAAGCTCGCGAAACCGATTCCACCGCGCGAGGTCATCAGCGTCCTCTGCCGCGGCGACCGCGTAACGATCCGCACGACCGCCGGCACCTCGCAGCACCGCTGGACGGGGGAAGCCCTGACGGCGAGGAAGCGCAAGCAACCCTAGCCCGAGCGGCGCGGCGCCAGGCCCACATGGGCCATGGTGGCGAGCGCCGCCATGCCGGGCATCACGATCGTGAGCGCCAGGAACGGGTCCCGGAACGCCAGCGCCGCCACCGCCGATCCCGCCAAGCCCCCGCCCACCTGGAAGAATCCCGTCAGCGCCGAAGCCGCGCCCGCGATCGACGCGAACCCGGCAAGCGCGCTCGTGGTGGTGCCGGGCATCACGAGCGCGATCCCGAACGCCCAGAGCGCCGCCGGGCCCATCACGGTGTAGACCGAGGCGGGAAAGATCTGCAGGCCGATCCCGAAGCCGATCCCGGCCGCGACCACGATCGCGAGGCCCACGGGCACGAGGCGCATGGCATCCGTGCGACGCAGGAGCCGTGCGGTGAGCGCCGAGCCCGCCGTGAAGGCCCCGGTCTGGGCCAGCATGGCGAAGCCGAACTGGGTCGGGGTGAGGCCGACCACGTCCATGAGCACGAAGGGCACCAGGGCCGCCATGGTGAACAGGCCGCCCAGGGTGAGGCCGAGCAGCAGGCTCGAGCGCATGAAGCTGCGGTCGCGCAGCAGGATGCCGTAGCTGCGGGCGATGCCGCGCGGCCGCGCCAGCGCCGGGTCGGGCGCGGCATTGGTCTCCGGCACCCCGAGCCAGAGCAGCGCCACCACCGCGAGCCCGTAGGCCACCATGGCGAAGAAGATCGCTTGCCAGCCGAACAGCGTCAGGATCAGCCCGCCGAGCACCGGCGCGACCGCGGGGCCGACTGCGAGCATGAGCCCGATGAGGTTCATGATGCGGGCCGACACCTGGCCGGTGAACTGGTCGCGCACGATGGCGCGCGAGATCGCGGTCCCAGCCGCGACCCCGATGCCCTGGAGCGCACGCCCGACCAGGAGCCATTCGATGCCCGGCGCGAGTAGGGCCACGACGCTGCCGACGAGGTAGATCGAGAAGAAGCCGATCGCGACCGGCCGCCGGCCATAGGCGTCGGAGAGCGGGCCGCAGACGAGCTGCGCGAAGGCGAAGCCGAAGAAGAACACCGTGAGGGTCAGCTTCACGTTCGCGGGCGTGGTCTGGAACGCGGTTACGATCGTCGGCATGGCGGGCGTGTAGAGCGCCATGCTGATCGGCCCGAGCGCGACGATGAGCGCGCCCACGACAGCAGTGCGCATCTCGCTCATGATCGGCCGCGTGCCGCCGGAGGTCGTGCCGCCCATGGTTTCGGTCGGGTTCGGCTTCATACGGCCTCGCTCCGCTTCGCGGTCATGTTCGCGCGCATGGTCAGAAGGGACGAGCGCAGGGCTGCGATCTCGGCGGGGGAGAGGCCCCGCATGGCCTCCTCGCGCACCCGCCGGGCGAGATTCCGCACCTCGCGTAAGGACGCCCTGGCCGCGGGAGTGACGTGGATCCGGTTGGCGCGGCGGTCGTCCGGATCGACCTCGCGCCGGATCAGCCCGCGCTCCTCGAGCCGGTGGAGGTAGCGCACGAGCGTCATGGGCTCGATCCCCATCTCGCCGGCGAGCGCCCGCTGGTGCACGGAGCCGAAGCGCGCCGCATGGACGAGGGTGCGGGCCTCGCCGGGCGTGAGGCCGAGGCCGGCCCGCTCCAGGGCCTCGTCGATGCGCGCCCGCAGCGAGCGCGTCACGTCGAGGAGGAGGAAGCCGAGAGGCTCCTCGTCGGAATTCGTAAGCATTGCTTATGAATAAGCTGGGAAAGGCCCGGTTCCAAGAGACCGCGCCACAGAGCCGGCATGCGCCGGACGCGCAGCCCAGCCCGGGGCGGGACGAAACCGGGTGTCGGGTTTGTTGCGTGGGGACCGGCTTGCGGACACGTGCGGCGGCATACGCCGGCAACGCTCGGGCCGCAGTACGACAGGGTTGCGGCCGCGATAGCGCCGCAGGGAACCCGATGCTCCATGACGCGGATTTGCACAGTCCTGATGGCCGGTCTCCTCGCTCTCGGCCTTGCCGGTGCGGCCGGGGTCGCGCTCGCGGCGGAGCGCCCGATCCTCGACGTGCAGGATCCGGCCGTCCTGGAGGCGCTGGAGGCGCAGGGCCTTTCGCTCGGGGCGGTGCTGGGGCGGCCGGGCCTGCGGACCACGCGGGAGCTGAAAGCCGGCAGCGCCGTCATGCGGGTCCTCTCCGATCAGGTCGCCGCCGACGTGGCGGCTCTGCGCTCCGAGATGGTCGCGAACGGCCGCGTCCTCGACGAGAGCCGCCCCGGCGAGGCCGGCGGCGCCTTCGATCCGCGCTGGCTCGACAGCCCGATCGCGGGTTTCCGGCTCGCAGGCGTGATCAACCGGCTCGACCGGCAGGATTTCGCGGCGATCGAGGGCAAGGCGACCTGCGGCGAGGTGCGCCTGATCTACCGCCTCGCCTACCGCACGGAGCGCAAGGGCGGCATGGCCGTGCATTCGCGCCTGCCCTTCACCCTCAACGCGGTCTACGACGTCGCTCGGCCCGCGGACGGCGATTGCCGCGCGGCCGCCCGGGCCTGGGTCCCAGCCGGGCCGCAGGAGGATGCAACCGCGCAGGCGCGTTTCCTCGCGCAAGGACCGCTCGCCGGCGCGCTCGCCCTGCGCCAGGTCGAGATCAACGCCCAGATCGTGCGCTTCCCCTCGGGAGTCGAGCCGACCTTCGGAGGGCAGGCCGCGTATCTCCTGCGCGTGTTCGGGATCGAGCGCTCGCCCGCAGGCCCGGCAGCGAGCGTCCGCCCGCTCGAGAACACCCCTGACCTCGCCCGCCTCAAGACCGACGCCGCCCTGAGGCGCGACCTCGTCGAATACCTGCGCGCCAACGTGGCGGCGCTCGACCAGGGCGTCTACGCGCTCCCCGAGCGCTTCGCGGCCACGAAGGCGGTGGCGTTCTCGACCTTCGGCTCGGCACGGCTCGGCAACCGCCCCTTCACGGAGTTGCTGTCGCCGCAGGACTTCGCCGGCCTCGACCTCGCCGCCCTGCCCTTCGCGCGCTCGGCGGAAGCGCTGATCGAGCGGCTCGACAACAGCACCTGCCAGGGCTGCCACCAGGCCGGTGCGACGGCGGGCTTCCACTTTCTCGGCCTCGACCGGCGCGAGGCCTCCTCGCACAATCGCCTCGCGGTCGGCGCCTCGCCGCATTTCGCGGCCGAGACGAAGCGGCGCGAGGCCTATCTCGACGCCGTGCTGGCCGACGCCGAGCCGAACCGCTTCCGTCCGATCTCGACCGCGCCCGCGGCCGATTGGAGCGGCGTGCGTCCGGCCTACCGCCCGGCGGGAACCGCGATGGCCTGCATCCGCGACGCCTCGCGCGCCCTCCTCGGCGAAGCCTGGACCTGCGGCGCGGGCGAAACCTGCGAGGGCGTGGTCGAGAACGCGCGGCTCGGGATCGAGTACGGCCAGTGCATGCCGAAGCGCGAGGTGTCGGGCATCGCCTGCCGGGCCGGCCGCATCGTGAACGCCGCGTCGGCGCCCTATGGGGACCGCATGACGCTCACCCGCCAGCTCAACAGCCTCGCGCGCCGGCCGACTGCCTTCGTCTATAATTGCCGCCCGCCCGAGATCGGCGTGCCGGGCGGCATGGCATACCGGCAGTGCAGCGCCGACGACCGCGCCTTCGCGGGGTTTGCCGGGGCCGCACCCGGCGAGATCCCGGCGGAGATCTGCGGGCTGGCCGGCGGCAAGGGCTTCGACCGCTGCGTGGCCTCGAAGGACGTCGCGGGCTGCCTGCACGGGGCGGTGGCGCGCGGCAACCGCCCGGCCTGCGGCCGCGACCGCTTCTGCCGCGAGGACTTCATCTGCCAGGCGCTGCCCGACGAGGTCGATCCCGACAACCGCGTCCCGGACGACATCGGCTTCTGCTCGCCGACCTATTTCGTGTTCCAGATGCGTCTCGACGGGCACCCGGACCCGCTCAGGGCAGCAGTCGGCCGGTGATCCGGCCGACCGGGAGGGCTATTCGCGCTCCCGCGAGCGCATCAGCGTGAGCCAGTCGTCGTGGTCGAGCCCGGCGCATTCCGGCATCGAGCTGTAGTAGGTCAGCGCGAAGCCGCGCCCCGTCCAGCGCCAGTGCCCGACCGAGCCGCAATCGCCGAGACCGCGGCCCTTGGCGTATTCGATGATCTCGCCGGAGGCGGAATCGTATCCGTCGCCGGTGACCATGTGGCCCGGCGAGGCCGGCTCGCTCGCCTGGCCGGGAACCGGACGCACCGGCGGACGCGGCAGGTTGATCGGCTGCGCCTTCGGCGACGCCGTCTCGGAATAGAGGTAGTAGGCGTCGGTGCCCTGATAGGCGCCGCGCCAGCATGGGAACGAGAACATCAGGACCCGCGCGCCGAGCCGGTACCCGGTCGGCTTCGCGCCCTTGGCGACATCCGCGTCGCAATCCTCCCTGGCGACGTCGGCGTCGAAGAGGCGCTTGACTTCGGCAGGGGCCGCCTTGGGCGCCGCGCCGCCGGCCCGGACCGGCACCGGAGGCAGGTCGGGCAGAGCGGGCGGCGCCGGCACGGCGCCGTCGGGTTTGTCGCCCGGGCGCATGAGGGCGCCCCGGGTGCCGATGCGGCGCTGCCTGTCGTCCACGAAGAGCAGGGCCGCGGCGGCGCCGTCGAGGGAAATCCTCGCGAGGACGTCGCCGTCCGGCCGCCGCGCCGTGACCGAGCGGCCCGTGCGCAGGGCCGCCAGCAGGGCGGCCTCCAGGGCGGGATCGGCGATGTCGCCGGCCCAGCGGCCGGCATCGTCCCTCTCGATCGGGAAGTTGCGGCCGACCTCGAGCCGGCCCAGCACCTTGTCGTCGACCGCGAGGTCGAAGGCGCCCTGCAGAGGCTTCGTCTCGTCGTCCGGCCGGTTGAGGCGCAGCCGCAGGGCCGGCTTGGCGCTCCCCTCCCCGCTCCGGTCGACGATGAGCGCGGCCCCGTCGGACGCATCGTCGTCCGCGGGCAGGCCGATGGCGCGGCAGGTCCGGACGTTGTCGCACCCCACCATCCATCGGCGGAACTGGGCCTCGATCCCGCTCTCCGCGGCGACAGCGGGCATGGCCCACAGCGCGAGAGCCGAGGCTGCCCGCAGAAGGCGTACCGGGTGCGTCATGGGATCCTTCCTTTCGAACGGAGTTCCGTCACGGGTCGACGGCGATCCGGGACCGATGCCGCCGCTCAGCGCCGGACGTGCTGCTCCAGGAAGGCGAGGCTCCGGCCCCAGGCGAGCTTCGCGCTCGGCGCATCGAAGCTCGCGCGCTCGTCGCAGTTGAAGCCGTGGCCGGCCGGGTAGAGGTGGACCTCGCATTCCGGCCGCTTCGCCCGGATCGTCTCCACGTCCGCGACCGGGATCGCGTGGTCCTGCTCGCCGAAATGGAGCTGAACCGGGCAGCGCGGCGCCTCGTCGGCGAAGCGTACGATCTGGCCGCCGTAATAGCCGATCGCGGCGGCGAGACCCGGCAGGCGCACGGCCGCGAGGTAGCTCACCGAGCCGCCGAGGCAGAAGCCGATCGTCGCGACCGGCCCCTCCCCGCGCAGCAGATCGGCCGCCGCGGCGGTATCCTGCATCACGGCATCCCAATCGAGCTTGCCGATGTGCTGGCGCGCCGCCGCGACCTCGTCGGGCGAATAGCCCGACTGGAAGTCCGGCGCGAAGCGGTCGAACAGCGCCGGGGCCACGGCGGAATAGCCTTCCGCTGCCAGCCGGTCGCAGATCGAGCGGATGTGGCTGTTGACCCCGAAGATCTCCTGCAGGACGACCACGCCGCCCCGCGCGGGGCCCGCCGGGTCCGTCCGGTAGGCGCCGAGCACGAACCCGTCCGATGCCGTCAGCCTGATCGATTCACCCACGCGGCTTCTCCCGTCCGATGCTGCCGGTCACGCGGCCTGGTGTCACCCACACCTCGTCTCCCGTCCGATGTGCGTCAGGTCACGCGGCCTTGCGGCCCTGTGGGGCGTCGCCCCACACCTCGCCGGCGATCTCGACGATCATGCGCAACTTCGCCCATTGCTCGTCCTCGGCGAGGATGTTGCCCTCCTCCGTCGAGGCGAAGCCGCATTGCGGCGACAGGCAGAGCTGGTCGAGGGAGGCGAACTTCGTGGCCTCCTCGATCCGGCGGCGGATGGCGTCTTTGCTCTCCAGTGTCCCCGTCTTCGAGGTCACGAGGCCGAGCACGACCCGCTTGTCCTTCGGCAGGAAGCGCAGGGGCTCGAAGCCGCCGGCGCGGTCGGAATCCCACTCCATGAAGTAGCCGTCGACCGGCATGCGGTTGAACAGCACCTCGGCGACCGGCTCATAGCCGCCCGACGCGATGAAGGTGGAGCGGAAATTGCCGCGGCACAGGTGCATGGAGATCGTGAGGTCCGCGGGCTTGTCCTTGAGGGCCTCGCGCACCATGCCGGCATAGATTTCGGGCTGGCGCTCCGGATCGTCGCCGCGGCCGCGCAGCATCTCGCGCTGCTCGGGATCGCACAGATAGGCGAACGAGATGTCGTCGAGCTGAAGATAGCGGCAGCCGGCGTCGTAGAAGGCGCGCACCGCCTTGTTGTAGGCGGCGCCGACGTCGGCGTAGAACGAATCCATGTCCTTGTAGACGCCCGCGTTGATCATCTTCCGGCCGCCGCGATAGTGCAGCATGCTCGGGCCCGGGATCGTCATCTTCGCGACGCTGCCGGGGCCGACATTCTCCTTCAGGAAGCGGAAGTGCTCCACCATCGGGTGGCTCGTGAAGCCGACCTTGCCGGTGACGCGCAGCGCCTTTGTGATCCCGACGCCGCCCTTGAAGTTCATGCCGGAATCGGCCTCGATCGAGTCGACGCCGTCGAGGTTCTCGAGGAAGTCGAAGTGCCAGAAGGCGCGGCGGAACTCGCCGTCCGTGACGGCCTTCAGCCCGACCTCTTCCTGCTTGGCGATGAGCGCGCGGATCTCCCGATCCTCGACGCTTTTCAGCGCCGCGGCGTCGATCTCGCCGCGCTGGCGCCGCTCGCGCGCCTCCAGGAGGCTCCGGCTGCGCAGGAGGCTGCCGACCTGGTCGGCGCGGAACGGGGGCTTCTCGGTCATCTCGTCTCTCCTGGGCGTCGGTTCCGGCACGGGGCGGCCGGAGCCGGCCCCGCAGGGTTGCCCCTGGATTAGCAGAAGTCGGCCTCCGATCAACGTGGACCGCCGGTCCATTGCGGACCAAACCGGTGTCAGCCGGACCGATATTCCGCAGCGACCGATCATCGGCACGGCCCTGACTGCCCGGAAATGCGGCAGTCACGCCATATGCCCGGTTTTGCGGCAGTCTGCGTGGGGGATGGGCATCCGGACGCGGCCCGGCGCTCCCGCGACAGTCCTCCGGGAGCCGGCCCCGGACTTGGCCCGGGGCTTGCAGAGACCCCGGCGGCACCATTGAAGCGTGCTCTTACCAGGGGAACAGAGCTGTGACATTCACTCGTCGGACGGTGCTCGGCACCATTGCAGGCCTTGGCGCCACCCTCGGCAGCCTCGGCCTCGCCTCCGCCCAGGACACCATCAAGATCGGCGTCCTCCACTCCCTCTCCGGCACGATGGCGATCTCCGAGACCACCCTGAAGGACGCCATGCTGATGCTCGTGGAGGAGCAGAACAAGAAGGGCGGCCTGCTCGGCAAGAAGCTCGAGGCGGTCGTCGTGGATCCCGCCTCCAACTGGCCGCTCTTCGCCGAGAAGGCGCGCGAGCTCGTCACGCAGCACAAGGTGGCGGCGACCTTCGGGTCCTGGACCTCGGTGTCGCGCAAGTCCGTGCTCCCGGTCGTCAAGGAGCTCAACCACGTCTTCTTCTACCCCGTGCAGTACGAGGGCGAGGAGAGCGAGCGCAACGTGTTCTACACCGGCGCCGCCCCGAACCAGCAGGCGATTCCGGCGGTCGACTACCTCATGAAGGAGGAGAGCGTCCAACGCTGGGTGCTCGCGGGCACGGACTACGTCTATCCGCGTACCACCAACAAGATCCTCGAGGCCTACCTGAAGGCCAAGGGCGTGAAGCCCGAGGACATCATGATCAGCTACACGCCGTTCGGCCATTCCGACTGGCAGACCATCGTGTCCGACATCAAGAAGTTCGGCTCGGCCGGCAAGAAGACCGCCGTGGTCTCGACGGTCAACGGCGACGCCAACGTGCCGTTCTACAAGGAGCTCGGCAACCAGGGCGTCAAGGCGACCGACATCCCGGTCGTGGCGTTCTCGGTCGGCGAGGAGGAGCTCGCCGGCATCGACACCACCCCGCTCGTCGGCCACCTCGCGGCCTGGAACTACTTCGAGAGCGTCGAGACCGACGCGAACGCCGAGTTCATCAAGAAGTGGAAGGCGTTCACCAAGAACGACAAGCGCGTCACCAACGATCCCATGGAGGCCCACTACATCGGCTTCAACATGTGGGTGAAGGCGGTCGAGAAGGCCGGCACCACCGATGCCGACAAGGTCATCGACGCGCTGCCCGGCATCAAGGTCCCGAACCTCACCGGCGGCATCTCCGAGATGCTCCCGAACCACCACATCACCAAGCCCGTGCTGATCGGCGAGATCCAGAAGAACGGTCAGTTCAACGTGGTGTGGAAGACGGACGGCCTCGTCCCCGGCGACGAGTGGTCGGACTTCCTCGAGGAGTCGAAGCCCCTTAAGGCCGATTGGGTCACGCTGAAGTGCGGCAACTACAACACCGCGACCAAGAAGTGCGGCGCCGGCAGCTAGCCCGCTCCCGAACCTTGCGCAGGGAGACGGCCCCATGGGGCCGTCTCCTCCCCTTTCCGATCCGGCGAGCGATCCCCATGGCCTTCCTCCGGCGCCTGTCCGCAGCCCTGTGTGCCGTGCTGATGCTCGGCCTCGCCCAGCCCGCCCTGGCCGACGCCGTGGACGACGCGCTCGCCCGCTTCGCGACGGATTCCTTCAACGACACGCAGAAGGGCGTCGAGGACCTTGCGCTGACGGGCCACGCGACCGCCGAGGACGTTCTCAACGCGCTGCTCGCGGGGCGCCTGCTCTACGATCCGGTCGGCCGGTCGGTGATCCTGCGCGACGCCGCCGGCGCGCTGCGGGACGCCAGGTCCGGCAAGGCCTCGGACGCGCCCACGCCGGGTCTCAAGACCGTGCGCCTCAACAACCGCGTCCGCCGCGCCGTCGAGGGAGCGCTCGGTTCGCTGACCCTCATGGCCGCCGATCCCGCCAAGCGCCGCCAGGCCGCGCTCGCCGTGCTGAAATCGCGCGATGCCGCGCAACTGCCGCTCCTCGACGCCGCGCTCGCGCGCGAGACCGATAAGGCCACCCGTGCGGTGCTCCAGACGGCGCGCGCCGCCATCGTGCTCGCCAAGGCGGATGCGCCTGAAGCCGAGCGGGTCGCCGCCGTCGCCGACCTCGTGCGCCGCGGCGACGGGGACGCGGCCGCGATCCTGCGAAGCGTGCCCGCCGACGCGCCGGAGGCCGTGCGCGGTGCGGCCGCAGCCGGGGTCCGGCAGATCGAGCAGCGGCTCGCGCTCTGGGCCTATCTCCAGAACATCGCCTACGGGCTCAGCCTCGGCTCCGTGCTGCTGCTCGCGGCGGTGGGGCTCGCCATCACCTTCGGCCAGATGGGCGTCATCAACATGGCGCACGGCGAGATGGTGATGCTCGGCGCCTACACCACCTTCATGGTCCAGGAGGTCATCCGCACCCATGCGCCGGGCCTGTTCGACGCCTCGCTCTTCATCGCGATGCCGCTCGCCTTCCTGGTGGCCGGCGGCGTCGGGGTCGCGATCGAACGCGGGGTGATCCGCTTCCTCTACGGCCGTCCGCTCGAGACCCTGCTCGCGACCTGGGGCCTTTCGCTCGTGCTCCAGCAGGCGGTGCGCAGCCTGTTCGGGCCCACCAACCGCGAGGTCGGAACGCCGAGCTGGATGAACGGCGCGCTCGAGGTCGGAGGCCTGAGCCTCACCTACAACCGCGTCGCCATCGTGGTCTTCGCGATCGCGGTCTTCGTCGCGCTCCAGCTCGTGCTGCGCCGGACCTCGCTCGGCCTTCAGGTCCGCGCCGTCACCCAGAACCGGCGCATGGCCGCCGCCATGGGGATCAAGACAGACCGCATCGACGCGCTCACCTTCGGCCTCGGCTCCGGCGTCGCCGGCCTCGCGGGCGTCGCCCTGTCGCAGATCGACAACGTGAGCCCAAATCTCGGCCAGGGCTACATCATCGACAGCTTCCTCGTCGTGGTGTTCGGCGGCGTCGGCAATCTGTGGGGCACGCTCGTGGGCGCGCTCACGCTCGGCATCGCCAACAAGGTGCTGGAGCCGTTCGCCGGCGCGGTGCTCGGCAAGATCGTGCTCCTCGTCGCCATCATCCTCTTCATCCAGAAGCGCCCGCGCGGCCTGTTCGCGCTCAAGGGCCGGGCCGTGGAAGCATGACCTCCCTCCTCCGCCCTCTTTCCTCTCGTGAACAGGACCGCCCGCGCATGAGCCGAGGCATCGTCGACCGCACCGCCTTCGTGGTCCTGGCCCTGATCGCCGCGGCCGCGATCGCGGTGCCGGTGCTCAACCTCGCGGTTCCGCCGGGATCGCCCTTCCATGTCTCCGATCACCTCGTGCCGCTGATCGGCAAGTACCTCTGCTTTGCCCTGCTCGCGCTCTCGGTCGACCTGATCTGGGGCTATTGCGGCATCCTCTCGCTCGGGCACGGTGCCTTCTTCGCGCTCGGCGGCTATGCCATGGGCATGTACCTCATGCGCCAGATCGGCTCGCGCGGGGTCTATGCGCACCCGGTCCTGCCCGATTTCATGGTGTTCCTGAACTGGAAGGATCTGCCCTGGTTCTGGCACGGCTTCGACCATTTCTGGTTTGCCGCGCTCATGGTGCTGGCGGTGCCGGGGCTCCTCGCCTTCGTGTTCGGCTGGTTCGCGTTCCGCTCCCGCGTCACCGGCGTCTACCTCTCGATCATCACGCAGGCCCTGACCTTCGCGCTGATGCTGGCGTTCTTCCGCAACGACATGGGCTTCGGCGGCAACAACGGCCTCACCGACTTCAAGGAGATCCTCGGCTTCCCCGTGCAGGCGCGCTCGACCCGCGCGGGCCTCTTCGTCGCCTCGGCGGCGGCGCTCGCGGGCGGCTACCTCCTCTGCCGCTTCATCGTCACCTCGAAGCTCGGCAAGGTGCTGGTCGCGATCCGCGATGCGGAGAGCCGCACGCGCTTCCTCGGCTACCGCGTCGAGAGCTACAAGCTCGTGGTGTTCACCCTGTCGGCCATGCTCGCGGGCGTCGCGGGCGCGCTCTACGTGCCCCAGGTCGGCATCATCAACCCGGGCGAGTTCGCGCCCGCGAATTCGATCGAGGTGGTGATCTGGGTCGCCGTCGGCGGGCGCGGCACGCTCGCGGGCGCGGCGCTCGGCGCCATCCTCGTCAACGCCGGCAAGAGCTGGTTCACGGGCGTGCTGCCGGAGCTGTGGCTCTTTGCCCTCGGCGGCCTGTTCGTGCTCGTCACGCTCCTGCTCCCGAAGGGCATCCTCGGCAGCCTGAGCGAGCTCTCCACCCGCATGAACTGGCGCCGGCCTCAGCCCGTCGCGCAGCCGCTCCCGAATCCTGCGGAATAATCGATGACCGCCCCCGTGCAGCGGAGCGGACCTGCCGCCGATGTGAGGTGCCTGTGACCGCCCCGACCACCCCCGCCCTCCTCTACCTCGACGCCGTCACGGTGTCCTTCGACGGATTCCGTGCGCTGAACGCGCTCTCGCTCACCGTCGACGACGCCGAGATGCGCGCCATCATCGGCCCGAACGGCGCCGGCAAGACCACCATGATGGACGTGATCACCGGCAAGACGCGGCCCAATGCGGGCACCGCCGTGTTCGGCGGCTCGCACGACCTCACGCGCCTCGACGAGGCCGAGATCGCGGAACTCGGCATCGGCCGCAAGTTCCAGACCCCGACGGTGTTCGACATGCACAGCGTCGAGGACAACCTGCGCCTGGCGCTGAAAGCCGACCGGCGCCCGTTCCCGACCCTGTTCTCGCGGAGCACCGTCCCCGAGCGCGAGCGCATCGACGCCCTTCTGGAGCGCATCCGCCTCAAGGATCACCGCGCCCGGAAGGCCGCGGAACTGTCCCACGGCCAGAAGCAATGGCTCGAGATCGGCATGCTGCTCGCCCAGGAGCCGAGGCTCCTCCTCGTCGACGAGCCCGCCGCCGGCATGACCGACCAGGAGACCGCCGACACCGCCGACCTCCTGCGCGAGATCGCGAAGACCAAGGCCGTGATCGTGGTCGAACACGACATGACCTTCGTGCGCGACCTCGGCGTCAAGGTCACCTGCCTGCACGAGGGCGCGGTGCTGGCCGAAGGATCGCTCGACGCGGTGAGCGCGAACGAGCGCGTGATCGAAGTCTACTTGGGACGCTGACGATGCGGTCCGTTGCCGTTCCCATCCCGACCACCGCGATTCTCGGATTCCGACGATGCTGAATGTCGCCAACCTGTCCCTGCATTACGGCGCGTCGCAGGCCCTGCGGGGCGTCGGCCTCCAGGCCCGCGAGGGCGAGGTCACCTGCGTGCTCGGCCGCAACGGCGTCGGCAAGACGTCCCTGCTCCGCGCCATCGTCGGCCATCGCGCCGTCTCGGGCGGATCGATCGAGTTCGGCGGACGCAAGCTCGCGGGGCTGAAACCCTACGAGCGCGCGGCGCTCGGCATCGCCTATGTGCCGCAGGGGCGGGAGATCTTCCCGCTGCTGACCGTGCAGGAGAACCTCGAGACGGGCTTCGCGCTCCTGCCGCGCCGGCAGCGCCGGATTCCCGACGAGGTGTTCGACCTGTTCCCGGTGCTCAAATCCATGCTGCACCGGCGCGGCGGCGATCTCTCGGGCGGCCAGCAGCAGCAGCTCGCCATCGGGCGCGCCCTGGTGACGCGCCCGAAGCTCCTCCTGCTCGACGAGCCCACGGAGGGCATCCAGCCCTCGATCATCAAGGACATCGGCCGCGCGATCTCTTACTTGCGCGCCAAGGGCGGGCTCTCGATCGTGCTGGTCGAGCAGTATTTCGAGTTCGCCCGCGAGCTCGCCGACCGCTTCGTCGTCATGGAGCGCGGCGAGGTGGTGGAATCCGGCGACCGCGCGGGGCTGCAGGGCGAGGCCGTGCAGCGGCGCCTCGCGATCTGAGGCCCTCGGCGCGGGATGTCTCGCCCGCGCCGAGGGCCCCTTCTCGCCTCAACCCAGCGCCGCCATCTCGCGCGGCTCGGGGTTGTAGCCGCCCTTGGCAAGCGCGGCGCGGATGGCGAATTCGGTCGCAGGCGAGGCGTCGATGCGGACCTCGCGCGTCGCGAGGTCGATCTCGACCGGCGTTTCCGGCCCGGCGGCTTCTTGCACGATGCGCGTGACGGCCCTGGCGCAGCCCCCGCAGGTCATGGTGGGAATGGTGAGGCGAAGCATGGCGGTCTCCTTCCGGTGTCATGCTTCGCGAACATGTCGGGCTTGACAGGGTTGGAAGGTCAATGGGGAAGTATCATATGGGGAGGCCCTTGACCTTCCCATGATGGGAAGACCGATCTTCCCGGCACGATGCCGAGAAGAGGATGAAGCCCATGACCCCCGTCACTGATGCCGGGCGGAGCGCGCCCGCCCCCGAGACGCCTGCGGATCCGGTCCGCACCATCGACCTTCCGGTCGAGGGCATGACCTGCGCGTCGTGCGTGACCCGGGTCGAGCGCGCCATCCGGGCCGTGCCGGGCGTCACGGACGTGGCCGTGAACCTCGCCACCGAGCGGGCGCGGGTGACGGCCGCTCCCGCGGTCACTCCCGCTCAGATCGCCGAGGCGGTCGATCAGGCGGGCTACGGCGTCGGCACCGAGACCTTCGACCTCTCCGTCTCCGGCATGACCTGCGCCTCCTGTGTGTCCCGCGTCGAGCGGGCGCTCACGCGCATCCCCGGCGTCGCGGCCGCCGAGGTCAACCTCGCGACCGAGCGGGCGCGCGTCACCGCCCCGGCGGGCACCGTTTCGCCCGCCGATCTCGTGACCGCGATCGAGGAGGCCGGCTACGAGGCCGCGCCGGTCGTCCGGCAGGCGGCGGGCGCTGCGGAAGCGGCGGCCGAATCCGCCCGGGACGAGGCGGCGCGGCGCGACTTCGTACACGTCGCCGTCGCGGCCGCCCTGTCGCTGCCGCTCGTCGCCCCCATGGCGCTGATGCCGTTCGGCGTGGAATGGATGCTGCCCGGCTGGGTTCAGCTCCTGCTCGCGACGCCGGTGCAGTTCTGGCTGGGCCTGCGCTTCTACCGCCACGGCTGGCGGGCGCTCCGCGCCGGCACCGGCAACATGGACCTGCTCGTCGCGATCGGGACTTCGGCGGCGTACTTCCTGAGCCTCTATCAGCTCTGGCCCGCGGAAGACCCGCACGGCGGCCACGGGGCCGCGGCGCACCTGTATTTCGAGGCCTCCGCGGTCGTCATCACCCTGGTGCTGCTCGGCAAGTGGCTTGAGAGCCGCGCCAAGCGCCAGACGGCTTCCGCGATCCGGGCGCTCATGAAGCTGCGCCCCGAGCGGGCGCGGCGGCGCCATGCGGACGGGCGCGAGGAGGAGGTCGACGTGGCCGTGATCCGGGTCGGCGACCGGGTGGCGGTGCGCCCGGGCGAGCGCCTGCCCGTCGACGGCGTGGTGCGCGAGGGCGCAAGCCAGGTCGACGAGTCGCTCCTCACCGGCGAGAGCCTGCCGATCGCAAAGCACGCGGGCGACCGGGTGACGGGCGGGGCCATCAACGGCGACGGCCTCCTCGTCGTGGAGACCACGGCCGTCGGCGCGGAGTCGACGCTCGCCCGCATCATCCGCCTGGTCGAGAGCGCGCAGGCCGCCAAGGCGCCGATCCAGCACCTCGTCGACCGGGTGAGCGCCGTCTTCGTGCCCGTGGTGCTCGGCATCGCGGGCCTGACCTTCCTGGCCTGGTGGCTCTTTGCCGGCGCGAGCGTCGAGGCCGCGATCATCAACGCGGTGGCGGTGCTGGTCATCGCCTGCCCCTGCGCGCTGGGGCTCGCGACCCCCACCGCCATCATGGCGGGCACCGGCGTCGCGGCGCGGCACGGCATCCTGATCAAGGACGCGGAGGCGCTCGAGGTCGCGCATGTGCTCGACATCGTCGCCTTCGATAAGACCGGCACGCTCACGGAAGGCAAGCCCGCGCTCGTCGCGCTGGAGCCGGCGCCGGGACTCGCCCGCGCCGAAGCCTTGCGCCTCGCGGCCGCGGTTCAGGCCGGCAGCGAGCATCCGCTCGCCCGCGCGGTGGTCGCGGAGGCGACGCGGGAGGGCATGGCGGTGGCTCCCGCCGCGGAGGTGAGCGCCCTGCCCGGCCGCGGCGTGTCCGCGACCGTGGAGGGCCGGTCCCTGCGCCTCGGCAGCCGGCGGCTCATGGGCGAACTCGGGGTGGACCTCGGCGCGCTCGCGGGCCGGGCGGCGGAGCTCGAAGCGCAGGGCCGCACGGTGTCGTGGCTCGCGGAGGCCGGTGACACGCCGCGCCTCCTCGCCCTGCTCGCCTTCGGGGACGCCGTGAAGCCCTCGGCCCGACACGCGGTCGCCGCCCTGCACCTGGCCGGCATCCGCACCGTGATGCTCACCGGCGACAATGCGGGGAGCGCGAAGGCCGCCGCCGCGGCGCTCGGCATCGACGAGGCCGTGGCCGAGGTGCTGCCACAGGACAAGGCCGACGCGGTCGCGAAGCTGAAGGCCGGCGGGCGCAAGGTCGCCATGGTGGGCGACGGCGTCAACGACGCGCCGGGGCTCGCCGCGGCCGATGTCGGGATCGCGATGTCGACGGGAACGGATATCGCCATGCACGCCGCCGGCATCACCCTGATGCGCGGCGATCCCGCGCTCGTGGCCGATGCCATCGACGTGTCGCGGCGGACCTACGCCAAGATCCGGCAGAACCTGTTCTGGGCCTTCGTCTACAACCTGATCGGCATCCCGCTCGCGGCGCTCGGGCTGCTCAGCCCCGTGATCGCCGGCGCCGCCATGGCGTTCTCGAGCGTGAGCGTGGTCGGCAACGCGCTGCTGCTGCGCCGCTGGCGGCCGGGCGGAGGGGGCGGTGGGCCGTCGAGCAAGCACCATGCGGAACTCACCGAGGAGCCGACTGCTCGCCGGCCCGTCGTCGAAGCAGGAGCACGCGCATGAACATCGCATCGTCCTCGCGACAGGTGGGTTCCCGATCAGGAGCACGCGCATGAACATCGGACAGGCCGCCAAGGCCACGGGCGTCTCGGCCAAGATGATCCGCTACTACGAGTCCATCGGCCTGATCCCGAAGGCCCTGCGCTCGGAGGCCGGCTACCGGCACTACAGCGAATCCGACGTCCACACCCTGCGCTTCATCCGCCGCGCCCGCGATCTCGGCTTCTCGGTCGAGCAGATCGGCGAGCTCGTGGGCCTGTGGCGCGACCGCGGGCGCGCCAGCGCCGACGTGAAGCGCATCGCGCTCGAGCACGTGGTCGCGCTGGAGCGCAAGGCCGCCGCCCTTCAGGCCATGAGCCGGACGCTGCGCCACCTCGCCGCCTGCTGCCAGGGCGACAAGCGCCCCGACTGCCCGATCATCGAGGAGCTGGCGGCACCGGGCGCGGACGGGGGCGAGCACCCCCACGAGCCGCCGCGCTTCGGCGCGCTGCACGTGCCGTGACGGCGGAGCGCGCCGCGGCGCAGCCTCGCCAGAGCGCTCGCGGCGGCGACCTTCGGTGCTAGGCTGCAAGGCGGCCTAGGACGGGGAACCCCATGTCGATCGATCTCGACCGGCTGTTCGACGAGACCGACGCGCTCGGCATCGGCGAGCGCGTGCGCGCCGGCGACATCTCCGCCGCGGAAGCGGTCGCGGCGGGCCTGCGCCGCATCGCCCGCGTCGAGCCGCAGCTCCAGGCCCTGTGCCGCCCGGCCGCGGCCCCCGGCGAGATCCTCCGCGGCGGCCCCTTCGCGGGCGTGCCCTTCGTGGTCAAGGACCTGATGGCCGATTGCGCCGGCTCGACCACCGGGGTCGGCGCCGCGTTCTTCGCCGACGATCCGCCGGCCGCCGCCGACAGCGCCGCGGTGGCCCGCATGCGCCGGAGCGGCCTCGGCATCGTCGGCCGTTCGAAGTCGAGCGAGTTCGGCCTCGCGCCCACGACCGAGCCGCGCTGCGGCGGCCCCGTGCGCAACCCGTGGGATCCGGCGCTGTCGCCCGGCGGATCGAGCGGAGGCTCCGCGGCGCTGGTCGCCGCGCGCGCCCTGCCGATGGCCCACGCCACCGACGGCGGCGGCTCGATCCGCATCCCCGCCGCGCTCTGCGGCCTCTTCGGCCTCAAGCCGTCGCGGGGCCGCGTGAGCCTCGCGCCGCTGGGCGAGACGCTGGCGGGCGCCGGCGCGCAGCATTGCGTCTCGCTCTCGGTGCGCGACAGCGCGGCGCTCCTCGACGCCCTCGCGGGGCCGGAGCCCGGCGACCCCTACGGCATCGCGGCCCCCGCGGGATCCTTCCTCGACGCCGCCCGGCGCGAGCCGCCGCGCCTGCGCATCGCCCTGCAGCGCCGCCCCACCGGCGGGCCGGACCCGGGTCCGGCGGTTCTCGGCGCCGTGGACGAGGCCGCCTCGCTCTTCGCCGGTCTCGGGCACGACGTCGAGGAGGCCCGGCCTGACTGGAGCGTCGAGGAGATCGAGGCCGCGCTCTTCACCGTCATGGCGGCGAACACCTGGACCAACATCGGCAACCGGGCCGCGGGGCGGCCCTTCGACGAGGCGGATTTCGAGCCCGTGACCTGGGCCTTCGCGACCGCGGGGCGCGCGATGCCGGCCGCGGAGTACATCCGCGCCGTCCAGGCCTTCCACCGCATCGGACGCCGGGTCGGCCGGTTCTTCGAACGCTTCGACGTGCTGCTCACGCCCACGATCGCCCGCGTGAGCCTCGCCCTCGGCGCGATCCGCACCGATGTCGCCCTCGATGCCTTCCGCGACTCGGTCGTCCCGATGATCGCCTACACGGCCGTCTGCAACATCGCCGGCATTCCCGCCGCCTCGCTGCCGCTCGCCTGGAGCGACGAGGGCCTGCCGCTCGGCGTCCAGATCGCCGGCCGGCTCGGCGACGAGGCGACCCTTCTGGCCCTCGCCGCCGAGGCCGAGCGGGCGCGGCCGTGGCGCGGCCGGCGGCCTCCGATCACGGCGTGATGCGGCCGCCCCGCTTGCCATGCGACCCGGGCTGCTCAAGACTGCGCCGCCCGTATTCACGAACCGACCCGGTACGATGACGCACCCGCCCCTGCCCCGGCCCGCCCCCGCACGATCCTGGGCGACGGCCGACCACATCGGCGGCCTGATCTGGCTCGTGTTCGGGGCTGCCGTGTTCTACGGCTCCTGGACGATGGATCGCCTGGAATCCCAGAACATCGATCCCGTGACGGCACCGGGCCTGGTCCCGGGCCTCGTCGGCCTCGGCATCATGGCCTTCGCGCTCGTGCTCCTGTTCCGGCGCGGGACGCCGCCCGTGATCGGCGGCCACCACGGCGGGACGCCCGCGGTCGGCGGCCGTGAAGGTCATCTCATCGAGACGAGCGGCGAGGACGTGCACGATCAGCCGGCCAACTGGGGGCGGATGGCCCTGAGCTGGGCGCTCTGCGTCGGCTTCGCGGGCCTGCTGCTCGGCCGGGGCCTGCCGTTCTGGCTGCTCGCCGGAGCCTTCGTGTTCCTCCACATCCTGTTCCTCGACGATCCCGACAGGATCGCCGAGCGTCCGCTCGCCCGGCGCGTCCTGATCGCGGCGATCATCGCGGCCGGCACGGCCGCGGCCGTGACCTTCGTCTTCCAGCAGATCTTCCTGGTTCGGCTGCCCTGACATGTTCGAAGGTCTCTCGCTTTTCGGCCAGGCCATCTGGGGCTTCCTGAACCCGGCCTCGCTCGCCCTCGCGTTCGGCGCCACCCTGCTCGGCATCCTGATGGGGTGCATGCCCGGCCTGTCCGCGACGCTCGCGATCACGCTCCTCACCACGCTCACCCTCAAGATGAACGCGGCGGACGCCATCCTGGTGCTGATCTGCGCCTATAACGGCGCGATCTACGGCGGCAGCCGCACCGCCATCCTGCTCAACATTCCCGGCACCGCCGCCAACGCCGCCGCCTGCATCGACGGCCATGCGCTCGCCCGCCGGGGCGAGGCCGGCCGCGCCATGGGGATCGCAACCTCGGGCTCGGTGATCGGAACCCTGTTCGGCATGGTGTGCCTGGCGCTGTTCACGCCGCTGCTCGGCGAGGTCGCGCTGTCGTTCGGCGCCTTCGAATTCTTCTGGCTCGGGCTCCTCGGCATCGTGATGTCGGGCAACGTGGTGGCGGCCGACCCGCTCAAGGGCTGGATCTCCGGCTTCCTCGGCCTGTTCGTGGCCTGTATCGGCCAGGAGGGCATCTACGCCTATCCCCGCTTCAGCTTCGGCTCCGTCGACCTCGCGGGCGGCTTCCAGATCATCCCCGTGCTGGTCGGCGCCTTCGGGTTCTCCGAGGTGCTCACCATCATGGCGGAGCCGCAGGCGCGGGCGAAGATCCTGGAGTTCGGCTCCGCCATCCCGCGCGTCATGGACGTGCTGCGGCACTGGCGCACGATCCTGCGCTCCGGCGTGATCGGCGTCTGGATCGGCATCCTGCCCGGCGTCGGCGAGGACATGGCGGCCTGGTCGTCCTATGCGACCGCAAGGCGGATGAGCAAGAACCCGGACGAGTACGGCAAGGGCTCGGTCGAGGGGCTTATGGCGGCGGAGACCGGCGACAACGCCTCGGTCCCGGGCGGCATCATCCCGGCGCTCGCGCTCGCGATCCCGGGCTCCGCGCCCTGCGCGGTGCTCCTCGCCGCCATGATCATCCACGGGGTCCAGCCCGGGCCCATGCTGATGGTCCAGGAGCCGCTCTTCGTCTACCAGGTCGTCGCGATGGTGCTTCTCGCGACCATCGGGATCCTGTTCTTCGGCCTCTTCTTCATCCGGCCGCTGCTCATGATCCTGCGCATCCCGCGCGCCGTGATGATGCCGATCATCTTCGTGCTGTGCACCGTCGGGTCGTTCTCGATTGCTTCGCGCCTGTTCGACGTGTGGGCCATGCTGGGCTTCGGCACGCTCGCCTTCGTGATGCGCCGCTACGGCTATCCGGTGGCGCCGTTCGTGCTCGGCCTCGTGCTCGGCGACATCCTCGACAAGAACCTGCGCCGCGGCCTCGTCCTGAGCGACGGCGATCTGCTGCCGTTCTTCACGCGCCCTCTGAGCGCGGTCATCGCGGCGCTCGTGCTCTACACCTTCCTCTCGAACGTGCCCTCGGTGCGGGCGGCCGCGGCGCGCCTGCGCGCCCGCGTCTGGCCGCGCGCCGCCGTCGCGGGCGACCGGCATCCCTGACGCGGAGGAGCGGCGCCCGGCCGGCGGAGGAGCGCAGCGGGCCTCCGCCGGAGCAACCCCCACCAGAAGGGAACGGGCCTATCGACGAATCCGAGAGCGCCAGCCGAAGACGCGCTCGGCGGCGAGCATCGCGACGACCGCCCCGAGCAGTTGGGCCGCGACGAAGGCCGGAACATCGCCAGGTGCGATCCCCGCGAAGGTGTCGGACAGGGCGCGGGCGACCGTCACGGCGGGATTCGCGAACGACGTCGACGCCGTGAACCGGTACGCCGCCGTGATCACCAGCGCCACGGAAACCGGGACGGCATCGGGCCGGGCGCGGATCGTGCCCAGAACCGTCAGGACGAGCGTGAAGGTCGCCACGGCCTCCGACGTCCATTGGGCGAGGCCGGTCCGCGCCGTGGCGGAAAACTGCAGAAGCGGCTGATCGAACATGGCGTGGGCGAGCAGCGTCCCGGCCACCCCGCCGAGGATCTGCGCGAGAACGAACGGGGCGAGCGTCGTCCACGGAAGCTCACGCCGGATCGCGAACACCAGGCTGACGGCCGGGTTGAAGTGAGCCGAGACCGGCCCGAGCATCGTGATCAGGACGTAGAGGATCGCGCCGGTCGGGATGGTGTTGCAGAGGAGGGCGAGCGCCAGGTTCCCGCCCGCCAGTTTCTCGGCCATGATGCCGGAGCCGACCACCGTGGCGACCAGGAGCGCCGTTCCCAGCGCCTCGGACGCGAGCCGTTGGCGGGGCGAATAGATCAAGCGGTCGCCACGCGGCGGCCATGCTCGTCGACCACCCGCTCGCCATCCTCCTTGACGAACTCGCCGCGCTGAGACCCTTCGGGAAGGACGTCGAGAACGGCTTCGGAGGGGCGGCAGAGCCTCACGCCCAGCGGCGTCACGACGAGGGGGCGGTTGAGCAGGATCGGGTGGGCCATGATGGCGTCGAGAAGCTGGTCGTCGGTCAGCGCCGGGTCGTCCAGCCCGAGGTCGCCATAGGGGGTTCCCTTCTCGCGCAGCACGTCACGGACGGAAATGCCCGCCCGTGCGATCAACGACGCCAGCAGGGGCCGGCTCGGCGGGGTCTTCAGGTACTCGACGACGTGCGGCTCGAGACCGGCGTTGCGGATCAGCGCAAGGGTGTTGCGCGACGTGCCGCATTCCGGATTGTGATAGATGATGACGTCCATGGCGCGCTCGCATAGGACGCCAATGTGAAGCCTCCATGACGCCCGTTCAAGGCTGCCGGAGCCGCTTGCCGCGCGCCCGTCGAACCGGGCGTCCACGCCCGCACCCGATTGTCGTGTGGAGGCCCGAAAAGGAAAAGGGCCCGGCAGCGCCGGGCCCTCTCGGTCGAAGGGCCGGTCCGGGCCGTGCGGCAGGGAGCCGTCCCCGCCGCCGCCGCGATCCCTATTGCGGCCGCGGGATCCCGATCGTCTCCGGCGAGACCTTGGCCTTGCCGGCGTCGAAGTAGAGCCACACGGTCTGGCGGGTCATCTTCATGGCCTCGTCCTGCGCCTCCTGGCCGGAGATGGGCGTGAAGATCGCGGCGCGGGCGGCGGCGTACTTCTTCAGCGCCTCGGAATTGGCGATCTTCTTCTTCCAGATCATGTCCATGGTCTGGACGATCGGCTCCGGCGTGCCCTTCGGGGTCCAGATGCCGAAATAGTTCAGCGGCGCCGGCATGTTGGGCAGCCACTTGGTGACCGGCGGAATCTCGCCGTAGCCCTCCAGCATCACCGGCTTGTCGGCCTGGACCGCGAGCGGGATCAGGCGCTTGGCCTTGATCATCTCCGACATCTCGACCAGGAGCTGGGCCGCGGCCTGAGTCTCGCCCGCCACGGTCGCGAGCACCGCCGGATTGCCGCCGTCGTAGGTGACGTGCCGGTACTCGGCGCCGTCAGCGGCCTTGCGGATCGATTCCATGAAGTTGTGGCCCGCCGACGAGAGGCCCGCGGTCGCGACCGGGACGCTCTTGCCGTTCTTCTTCAGGGTGTCGAGGAACTGGCCGAAATCCTTGAACGGGGCGTTCGGGTTCGCCGAGACGGTGTTCACGTTGGCGACCGCGAAGAACATGTTCCAGTCCTTCAGCTCGCTGTCGAGGAGGCCGAGCACCTTGTAGCCGCCGATGTCGACCGCGGCGCCCGCCGCCCAGGTGTAGCCGTCCTTGGCGCCGTCGAGCACCCCCTTGGTGCCGACCGAGCCGGAGGCGCCGGGCTGGTTGACCACCACGACCTTCTGGCCGAGTTCGCTCTCGAGCTCGCTCGCGACGATGCGGGCCATCTGGTCGGTCGAGCCGCCGGCCGCCCAGGGCACCACGAGGGTCACGGGGCGGTCGGGCTTCCAGGGATAATTCTGGGCCGAGACGGCCGTGGACAGGAGGCCGGCTGCCACGGCAGCGGCCACGGACAAGAGTTTGCGCACGCGATCCTCCCGATTTCACCTGTTGACCAGGCGTTTCAAGCCTTCCAACACTGTCCGGCAGCGGGTGCCCTTCCGTCAAGGGCGCCGCAGGACCGCGAGGAAGCGCCAGGGCATGAACAGGCTCGCTCTCTGCAACGAGGTGATTCGGGAGCTCCCGTTCGCCCGCCAGTGCGAGGTCGCGGCCGCGCTCGGCTATCACGGGCTCGAGGTCGCGCCCTTCACGCTCGGCGAGGAGGCCTACCGGATGCCGGAGGCGGAGCGCGCCGCGATTCGCCGCGCCGCGGCCGATGCCGGCATTGCGGTGAGCGGTCTGCACTGGCTCCTCGTGGCGCCCGCCGGCCTCTCGATCACGTCCGCGGACCCGGCCGTCCGGGAGCGGACCGTCGAGGTGATGCGCCACCTCGTCGACCTCTGCGCCGATCTCGGCGGCGGCTATCTCGTCCACGGCTCGCCGGCCCAGCGCCGCCTCGATCCGGGCGACCCGGCAGGCTCGGCGGAACGCGCCGTCGAGGCCTGGACGGCGGCGGCGCAACAGGCGGAAGGCGCCGGCGTCGTCTACTGCATCGAGCCGCTCGCGCCGCCCGATGCGGATTTCGTCAACACGCTCGCGGAGGCCGCCGCGGTCGTCCGCCGCATCGGCAGCGGCAGCCTGCGCACCATGCTCGACACCTCGGCGGCCGGGCTCGCGGAAGCGGAGCCGGTGCCCGACCTCGTGGAGCGCTGGATGCCCTCGGGGCTGATCGCCCACGTGCAGCTCAACGACCGCAACCGCCGCGGCCCCGGCGAGGGCCAGGACCGGTTCCTGCCCGTGCTCGCGGCGCTCCAGGCGGCCGGCTACACGGGCTGGCTCGCCGTGGAGCCGTTCGAGTACGTGCCGGACGGGCCGACCTGCGCGGCGCGCTCGATCGGCTACGTGGCCGGCCTCCTGGAGGCGCTCGCGTGAGCACCGACGCCCCCAAGATCCGGCTGCTGGAGGTCGAGCGCTACGAGCGCGACGTCGCCCTGCGCCTGCCGTTCCGCTTCGGGATCACCACGATCACCCACGCCTCGCAGGCGGTGGTGCGGGTGCGGATCGCGCTCGCCGACGGCCGCTCGGAGGAAGGCGTCGCCGCGGAGGCGCTCGGCGCGAAATGGTTCGACAAGAACCCGAACCTCACCGACGCCCAGAACCACGACCAGCTCCGCCAGTCGCTCCGGATCGCGGAGGACCTCTACCGGGTCCAGGGCCTCGCCACGCCGTTCGGGCTCTTCGCCGGGGCCTGCGCCCAGCAGGAGGCGCGCGGCCGGGACCTGGGCTTGAACCCGCTCATCGCGGCTTACGGCCCGGCCCTCCTCGACCGGGCGATCCTCGACGCGCTCGGGCGGGCGCTCGGGGTCTCGTTCCCGGACCTGATCCGGCGCAACCTCGCCGGCATCGCGCAGACCGATCTGACGCCGGAGCTGGCCGGCTTCGGCCTCCCGGCCTTCCTGGCCGCTCTCAGCCCCGGCGCAACGATCGCGGTGCGCCACACGGTCGGTCTCGCGGACCCGATCGCAGCCGCCGACCAGACCGCCGCCGACCGCGTGAACGACGGCCTGCCGGAGACGCTGGAGGAGGTCGTGCGCCACTATCGCGGGCGCTACTACAAGCTCAAGGTCGGCGGCGCGACCGACGCCGATCTCGACCGCCTGACGCGCATCGCCGCCGTGCTCGACCGCGAGGCCGGCGATTACCGCGTGACGCTGGACGGCAACGAGCAATACGACGATGTGGAGGGCATCACGGCGCTCTGGCGCCGCATGCGCGAGACTCCGGCCCTGCGACGCCTCGTCGAGGCCGTCCTCTACATCGAGCAGCCGATCAAGCGCGCCATGGCGCTGGAGCGGCCGGTCACCGCGCTCTCGCACGAGCGCCCGCTCATCATCGACGAATCCGACGGCGAGCTTTCGGCGTTCCCGCGGGCGCTGTCGCTCGGCTATGCCGGCGTGTCGAGCAAGCTCTGCAAGGGCCTCTACAAGTCGATCCTCAACGCGGCCCGCGCGGCGCGCCTGAACGCCGATGCCGGGCGGCCGGCGGCGTTCCTCTCGGGCGAGGACCTGACCGTCTGGCCCGGAATCGCCCTGCAGCAGGACACGGCGCTGGTCTCGCTCCTCGGCCTCGAGCACGTGGAGCGCAACGCGCACCATTTCATCGACGGCATGGGGTTCGCGCCCGCGCACGAGCAGGCCGGCTTCCGGGCGGCCCACCCGGACCTGTACGAGCAGGCGCCCGGGCATCCGGTGCGGCTCCGCATCCGCGACGGGCGCATCGCGACGGGCTCGCTCGCCTGTCCGGGTTTCGCGGTCGGCGCGCCGGTCGATTTCGCCTCCATGCGTCCCATGCCCGAGCCGCCGCGCACCCGGGTCGACGCGCCCGAACCTGCCGGAGCCACCGCATGAGCCGATTGCCGAAGGGCTTCGACAGCGTCGAGGCGCTCGAAGACTTCATGACCGAGCCGACGCCGGAACTCGTCGCGGACCTCGCCCGCGCGCCCGGCGACATCCTGGTGCTGGGCGTCGCCGGCAAGATGGGCCCGACGCTCGCCCGCATGGCGAAGCGCGCCGCGCCCGAGCGCCGGGTGATCGGCGTCGCCCGCTTCTCGGATGCGAAAGCACGCGAGGCGCTGGAGCGGGCGGGCGTCGAAGCGCTCGCCAGCGATCTCCTCGATCCGGAAGCGATCCGGGCCCTGCCCCGCGCGCCCAACGTGGTCTTCATGGCCGGGATGAAGTTCGGCTCGACCGGTCAGCAGGCGCTCACCTGGGCCATGAACGTGCACGTGCCCGCGATGGTGGCCGAGACCTTCCGCGAGTCCCGCATCGTCGCGTTCTCGACCGGCTGCGTGTACCCGTTCGTGCCGGTGGACAGCGGCGGCCCGACCGAGGAGGTCGAGGCGGTGCCCCCGCCCGGCGACTACGCCTATTCCTGCCTCGGGCGCGAGCGCATGTTCCAGCACTTCTCGAACGTGCACGGCACGCCGGGCCGGCTGATCCGGCTCAACTACGCCATCGACATGCGCTACGGCGTGCTCCACGACGTCGCCCTCAAGGTGTTGAACGGCGAGACGATCGACCTCTCCATGGGCCACGCCAACGTGATCTGGCAGGGCGACGCCAACGCCGCGGCCCTGCGCTGCCTCGCCCACGCGACGGCGCCGACGAGCCCCCTCAACGTCACGGGGCCGGAGACCATCTCGATCCGCTGGCTCGCGCACGCCTTCGGGCGCCTGTTCGGGCGCGAGCCCGTCCTCACCGGCACCGAGAGCCCCGTGGGCTGGCTCAACAACGCGGGCCGCATGCATGCGGAGCTCGGCTATCCCCGCGTGCCGCTGATGACGATGATCGAGTGGACCGCCGACTGGCTCCGGCGCGCCATGCCGACGCTCAACAAGCCGACCCATTACGAGGTCCGCGATGGCCGTTACTGACGCGGTCGCGGAGGGGCTCACGCTTGGTGCCATGCGGCCCGGAGACGCCGAGGCCGCATCGGCCCTCTCCGAGGAGGCCGGCTGGAACCAGACCGCGGCGGACTGGCGCTTCATGCTGGAGCGAGGCGAGGGCCTCGGGCTGCGCGAGCCCGGCGGCGCCTGGGCCGCGAGTTCCCTCGTGCTGCCGCAAGGGCCGCAGGTGTCGTGGATCAGCATGGTGCTCGTCGCGCGCCGCCACCGCCGCAAGGGCTACGGCACGATGCTCCTGAGGTGCTGCATCGAAAGGGTGCAGGCGGCGGGCGCGGTGCCGGGCCTCGATGCCACCGAGCTCGGGCGCCCGGTCTACCTGCCGCAGGGCTTCCGCGATCTCTACGCCCTCTCGCGCTGGCGCCTCGACGCGGCGCCGCCGCAGGAAGCGCTGCCGCCCGGCTGCATCATACGGCCGATGGTCGAGGACGACCTCGGCCGGATCGCCGCCTTCGACGCCGAGCGCACCCGCACCGAGCGCGAGGCGACGCTGCGCCATCTCTTCTCGCAGGTCGGGGAGCACGCCTGCCTCGCCGAAAGCCGCGGGGGGCTCGTCGGCTACGCGCTCGGCCGCCCGGGCCGCAAGTCCGCGCAGGTCGGACCCGTGGTCGCGGACGATCCCGCCGTCGCGGTCGCTCTCCTCGGCCGCATGGCGCGGCTCGGACCGCCGGTGATCCTCGACGTGCCGGATGCGCACGCCGCCGTGACGGCCTGGCTGCAGCGCCACGGCGCGGTGCGCGAGCGCGGCTTCGTGCGCATGACGCTCGGCACCGTACCGGGTCTCGACGATCCGCGCGCCATCTTCGCCCTCGCGGGACCGGAGCTGTCGTGATGCCCTGCCCTGCCCGCTCGTCCGGCCCCGCGCCGGCCCGGAGGCCCGCCGCCCGATGACCGACGCTCGCCTAAGCTTCACGGACTGGAAGCCCGAAATCCTCGACCTCCTCCGCCGCGGCACCGTGATCCCGGCGCATCCGCTCGCGCTCGGCCCGGACCGGGGACTCGACCGCGAGTCGCAGCGGGCGCTCGCCCGCTACTACATCGACGCCGGCTCCGGCGGGCTGGCGGTCGGCGTGCACTCGACCCAGTTCGCGATCCGCGAGGTCGGGCTCTACGAGCCGGTCCTGAGCCTCGCCATGGAGACCGCCCGGGCCTGGGCCGACCGGCCGCTCGTGATGATCGCCGGCGCGATCGGGAAGACGCAGCAGGCCGTCGCGGAGGCCAGGATCGCGCGCTCGGTCGGCTACCACGCGGTGCTGCTGTCGCTCGCGGCCATGCGCGGCGCGGGCGAGGACGAGCTGATCGACCATTGCCGCGCGGTCGCGGCCGAGATGCCGCTCATCGGCTTCTACCTCCAGGCGGCGGTCGGCGGCATTCCGCTGTCGCGGCGGTTCTGGACGCGCTTTGCGGCGATCGAGAACGTCGTCGCCGTGAAGGTCGCGCCCTTCAACCGCTACGGGACGCTGGACGTCGCCTTCGGGATCGTCGCCGCGGGCGCGGAAGAGAGGGTCACGCTCTACACCGGCAACGACGACCACATCGTCTCCGATCTCGTGACGCCGTTCCGGATCCGCACGCCGGAGCGCGAGGCCGTGGTGCGCTTCCGCGGCGGACTGCTCGGGCACTGGAGCGTCTGGACCTCGAGCGCGGTGCGGCTCCTGCGGCAGCTTCAAGAGGCGGTCGCGGCCGGGCCGATCGCGCCCGAGATCCTCGCCCTCGACGGCATGGTCACGGATTGCAACGCGGTGATCTTCGACGTGGCCCACAACTTCGCGGGCTGCATCCCGGGCTGCCACGAGATCCTGCGCCGCCAGGGGCTGATGCGCTCCATCGCCTGCCTCGATCCGCACGAGACCCTGAGCCCCGGCCAGGCCGAGGAGATCGACCGGCTCTACGCCACCTATCCCGAATGGGCCGACGACGATTTCGTCGCCGAGAACCTGCACCGCTGGCGCTCCGCCTGATATCCGCAACGCCAGACCACCACACGAGGACATCGACCCATGCGCTTTGCCGCCATCGGCCTCGACCACCGCCACATCTACGACCTCACCAAGGAGCTGCGCGCCGCCGGCGCGACCTGCGCGGGCGTCTGGCCCGAGACCACGGATCCCCGCGTCCTGGAGGGCTTCCGCGAGCGCTTCCCCGACGTGCCCGAGGTCGCGAGCAAGGATGCCCTTCTCGACGATCCCTCGATCGGCCTCGTGGTCTCGGCCGCCGTGCCGCAGGACCGCGCGGCGCTTGCGGTCGAGGCCATGCGGCGCGGCAAGGACGTGCTCGTGGACAAGCCCGGCATCGTCACGCGCCAGGACTTGGAGGACGTCGAGCGTGCCGTGCGCGAGACCGGCCGCATCTTCTCGATCGCCTTCACGGAACGCTTCCTGACGCCCTCCACGAACAAGGCCCTGGATCTCGTGCGCCAGGGCGCCATCGGACGGGTGGTCCAGACGGTCGGCCTCGGTCCGCACCGCCTCAACCGGGCGCTGCGTCCGGACTGGTTCTGGGACGCCGCCACCTACGGCGGGATCATCGTCGACATCGCCTCGCACCAGATCGACCAGTTCCTGATCTTCACCGGCGCGACCGATGCCGAGATCGTGGCGGCGACGGCCGAGAACCGCGGCACGCCCGAGAGCCCGGACTTCGAGGATTTCGGCGAGGTCCTGCTGCGCAGCGGGTCCGCCTCCGGCTACATCCGGGTCGACTGGTTCACGCCCGACGGGCTGCCGACCTGGGGCGACGGGCGGCTCTTCATCATGGGGACCGAAGGCACGATCGAGCTGCGCAAATACGTCGACATCGCCGGACGGCCGGGCAAGGACCACCTCTTCATCGCGGACCGCCAGAGCACCCGCCACATCCCCTGCGAGGGCGAGAAGCTGACCTATTTCCGCGCCTTCCTCCAGGACCTGCGCGACCGCACCGAGACCGCGATGCCTCAGGCCCACGTCTTCACCGTGAGCCGCCTCGCCATCGAGGCGCAGGAGCGCGCGAACGCCGCCTGAAGCTTTGCCCCCGTCCGCGGGGACGATCTCCCGCGGTGCACGATCGTCAAACCGGCCGCCGGAGCCGGCGCACAGGGATCAGGAGACGCTATGAAGTTCGGAGAATACCCCAAAGTGGCCTCGCTGGGCGGCGTGGCCGGGTTCAAGGCTTATCTCGCCTCGATCGGCATCGACATGCCCTGCGACGAGATCGTGGCGAGCGGGCCGGATTCGCCGCTCGCCGCGCCGGTCACGATCGACGGGATGACGATCGGCCACCGCCTCGCCATCAACCCCATGGAGGGCTGGGACGGCGAAACCGACGGCCGCCCGACCGAGAACACGGTCCGGCGCTGGCACCATTTCGGACTCAGCGGCGCCAAGCTGATCTGGGGCGGCGAGGCCGTGGCGGTGCGCCCGGAGGCGCGCGCCAATCCGCACCAGCTCATCATCGAGGAGCGCACCAAGGGCGACATCGCGCACCTGCGCGATACGCTCGTGGCGGCGCACCGGGAGGCGACGGGCGACGACCGCGACCTCGTGATCGGGTTGCAGCTCACCCATTCCGGCCGCTTCTGCAAGCCCACGGACAACCGTCGCTTCGAGCCCGTGATCGCCTACCACCACCCGCTCCTCGACCGGAAGTTCGGCACGCCGTCCGATCACCCGCTCATCCCCGACGACGAGATCCGCCGCCTCGTGGAGGACTTCGTCCGCGCCGCGAAACAGGCGCACGAATGCGGCTACGACTTCGTCGACGTGAAGCACTGCCACGGCTATCTCGCGCACGAGTTCCTGAGCGCCCACACCCGGCCCGGGCCCTATGGCGGATCGCTCGAGAACCGCACCCGCTTCCTGCGCGAGGTCGTGGAGGGGATCCGTGCCGAGGTGCCGGGGCTCAAGATCGGCGTGCGCGTGAGCGCCATCGACCTCGTGGCCTTCAAGCCCGATCCCGCGCGCTCCGTGCCCGGCGCGCTCGGACCCGGCATCCCGGAGGACACGTCGGCGCTGACGCCCTATCTCTACGCCTTCGGAGCCGATCCGCTTCAACCCGCCGAGATCGACCTCACGGAGCCCTTCGCGTTCTTCGAGATCCTGCGCGGGCTCGACGTGCGCTTCGTCAACGTCACGGCGGGCAGTCCGTACTACAACCCGCATGTGAGCCGGCCGGCGATCTACCCGCCCTCGGACGGCTACCATCCCCCGGAGGAGCCCCTCGTCGGCGTCCTGCGGCATCTCGAGGTGACGCGGCGCCTCAAGGAGCGCTTCCCCGATTTCTGCATCATGGGGACGGGCTACACCTACCTGCAGGAATTCCTGCCGAACGTCGCCCAGGCCGTGGTGCGCCAGGGCTGGACCGATCTCGTGGGCCTGGGGCGCATGGTGCTGTCCTATCCGGAGCTGCCCCTCGACGTGCTCCGGGGCCGCGCCTTCCAGAAGAAGCGCCTGTGCCGCACCTTCAGCGACTGCACCACCGCGCCGCGCAACGGGCTCGTGTCGGGCTGCTACCCGCTCGACCCGCATTACAAGAAATCGGAAGCCGCCAGGACGCTGGCCGCGATCAAGAAGCCCGCGAAGACGGCGTGAGATAAGCCGCTCCGGCGGGGCCGGAGCGGGACCTCACGGCTGCACGATCACGTTGCCGATCACGCGGCCGCTCTCGACGACCTCGTGCGCCTCGGCCGTGCGCTCCAGCGGCAGGGTCGCCGCGATGGTGTGCTGCAGGCGCCCGTCCTCGAGCCAGCGGGTGAGGTCCTCGACTCCCCGCTTTCGCGCCTCGGGCGACAGCTCGTAGACGATGAAGAAGCGCACGGCCGCGCCGCTCATGATCATCGGTCCGAACGAGAACGTCGCCTGCGGGGCGTTGGCGCCGTAGACGACGCAGAGCCCGTCGCGCGCCACGATCTCCGGGACGAGGGCGGCGTTGCCCGCGATGTCGACCTCGACGACCCGGTCGACGCCGCGTCCGCCGGTGAGCGCCTTCACGCGCTCCGCCACCGACTCGGTCTTGTAGTCGACCGTCGCGTCGGCTCCGGCCGCCCGGGCATGCGCCGCCTTCTCGGCCGAGCTCACGGTTGCGATCACCTGGGCTGCGCCGAGGATCTTCGCCATCTGGATCGCGTAATGCCCGACCGCGCCGGCACCGCCGGAGACCAGCACGCTCCGGCCCTCGATGGATCCGTCGATCGTGACGGCGCGATGGGCCGTGAGCGCCGGAATCCCGAGGCAGGCGCCGGCCTCGAAGGACGTTTTCTCCGGCAGCCGCACCGCCTGCTCCGAGGGAAGCGCGATGAAGGCCGCGGCGGTGCCGAAGGGGCGCTTCCACTGCCCGTTCCAGGTCCACACCCGCTCGCCCACGCGGCCGGGATCGATGCCGGCTCCCACGCGGTCGATCACGCCGGCGCCGTCGCTGTGCGGGATCACGCGGGGCGCCACCATGGGGCGCGAACCCGAGCGCGTCTTCCAGTCGGAGGGATTCACCCCCGAGGCGTGGAGCCGCACGCGCACCTCGCCCGGGCCGGGCTCGGGATCCGGCATGTCGCCGTAGGTGAGGACCTCCCGGGCCGGGCCGTTGCGCTCGTACCAAACCGCTTTCATGGCAGCCTGCCTCCCTGAATGATGGCAGTCCGGGATAGCTGAGCCTGCGGCCCGTGGCGAGCGCCGGTTACGCGATCCGCCGGAACACGAGGCTCAGGTTGTTGGCCGGCATCGGGACGCGCTCCGCGAGCGTGAACCCGTGCGAGCGCGCCAGCGCCTCGACCTCCGCGACGTCGCGCACGCCCCATTCCGGATTGCGGGCGCGCAGGCTCTCGTCGAACACGGCGTTGCTCGGCGCGGTGTGGATGCCGTTCTCCCGGTAGGGGCCGTAGAGATAGAGCACGCCCGCTGAGCCGAGCACGCGGCCTGCACCGGCCAAGAGCCCCTCCGTGGCCCGCCAGGGCGCGATATGGACCATGTTGATTGCGACGAGCGCGTCCGCCTGCGCGACCGGCCAGTCGGGAGAGGCGGCGTCGAGGACCAGGGGCGGCTTCAGGTTCGCGACGCCCGCCATCGCGCGATGCGCCGCGATGCTCCGCAGGGCGGCGGAGTCCGGATCGGACGGCTGCCATACGAGGCCCGGGAGAGCCGCGGCGAAATAGGCCGCGTGCTCGCCCGACCCGCTGGCGATTTCGAGGACCAGACCGCGCGCCGGCAGCACGCGCCGCAGCACGGCGAGGATCGGATCGCGGTTGCGCGCGACCGCGGGGGCGGTCAGGGCGTCGCCGGGGCTCGGCTCCCCGGCGCCCGGCTCCCAGAATCCGTTCGCCACGGGCGCGCCTATTCCGCGGCCCGCGCCGGGGCGGGGCGTTCCGCCGCGAGTGTCCTGTGGACCTCGGCGAGGATCTCGTAGGAGCGCAGGCGCGCCGCGTGGTCGTAGATCGCGGACGCCACGATGAGCTCATCGGCCCCGGTGCGTTCGAGGAAGGTCCTGAGGTCCCGCGCCACCGTCTCGGCCGAGCCCACGAAGGAGCAGGCCAGCATGCTCGAGGCCTGCGCCTTCTCGACCGGCGACCAATAGGTGTCGATATCGTCGATCGGCGGCGGCAGCAGGCCGCGCGTGCCGCGCACCATGTCGGTGAAGCGCTGCTGCGCCGAGGTGAAGAGGCGCCTGGCCTCCGCGTCCGTGTCGGCCGCGATCACGTTGACGCCGACCATCGCATAGGGACGGTCGAGTTGCGCCGACGGCTCGAATCGCTCGCGGTAGACCTGGAGCGCCTGCATGAGCGCCGCGGGCGCGAAATGCGACGCGAAGGCGTAGGGCAGCCCCAGCATCGCGGCGAGCTGGGAGCCGAACAGGCTCGAGCCCAAGATCCAGAGCGGCACGTTGGTACCCGTGCCGGGAACGGCCTGGATCGCCTGGCCGGGCTGGAGCGGCCCCAGGAGGGCCTGCAATTCGAGCACGTCCTGCGGGAAGGTGTCGGAGCTCGTGGGATCGCGGCGCAGGGCCCTGAGCGTGCGCTGATCGGTGCCGGGCGCGCGGCCGAGGCCGAGGTCGATGCGGCCGGGATAGAGGGTCTCCAGCGTACCGAACTGCTCGGCGATCACGAGCGGCGAATGGTTCGGCAGCATGATGCCGCCGGCGCCCACCCGGATCGTCTCGGTGCCGCCGGCGACATAGCCGATCGCGACCGCGGTCGCGGCGCTCGCGATACCCGTCATGTTGTGGTGCTCGGCGAGCCAGAAGCGCCGGTAGCCCCAGCGCTCCACGTGCCGGGCGAGGTCGAGGGAGTTCAGCAGGGCCTCGCGGGGGCCGGAGCCCTGCGAGACCGGCGCGAGATCGAGGACGGAAAACGGGGGCACGGGCATTCCTCGCCTGAGTCCTCCTCCAGATAGGGACGGAGGCGGCGATCCGCCACCGCCCGCGGCCCGATGCGGGACGCCGGCCCGTCCCGTCGCCTACGGGATGCCGGTGCCGGCCGTCGCCTGCACGGCCGAGGGCGCGGCCTGGAACGACAGCGCGGTCATGAGGGTCGAGGAGCGGGGCGCAGGCGCGGCTGCCGGCTGTGCGGCGGCCGTCCGGGTGCTCAGGCCCTTGCGCTTGGCCTCGTGGTAGAACCCGCTCGCGTAGAGCCGCACGGCGCGGTCCGGGTTGCCGCCGGCCACCCGGTAGGCCTGGGCGAGGTACGCGACCGCGTAGGTCAGGTTGGTGTCGGCGTCGAGAAGGCCCGAGGCCGAACCCGTGTAGCCCACGCCGCGCGCCGTCCCGAGGCGGATCTGCATGAGGCCGAAATTGCCGCGGCTCGCGGCGCGGGGATTGTAGTTGCTCTCGCGGCGGATCACGCGATGGACCAGCGCTTCCGGGATGCCGTGCGCCTGCGCATGCTGCACGACCAAAGCATCGATCGTGGCCCGGTCGGCGGCATGGGCCGGCACGATGGCAGCCGCGCAGATCAGTCCCGAAAGAAAACGAGCCAACATTGTTGCTTCCCTTGCGTCAGGTGAAGCGCCTTGTCGGGAGACATCTGGGCCATAACGCGTCAGCTTGGCCGTATGAGACAGGCGATGCGGCGTGAAGACAGGCCGGGCCGCCGCCGGCCGGCCGTTTACTCTCGGGAAGACAGCCCGAGGTTCGACTTCGCGATCAGCTGACGGATGCGGTCGACCACCCCTTGCGGTTCGTAGGGCTTCTCGAGCAGGGGACCGGCCTCGCACAGGGTGGCCGCGATGTCGGCGGAGCGCTCGACGCTCGAGGTCAGGATCACGCGCACGCCCGGCCGGTGCGTCCGCACCCAGCGGGCGAGGCCGAACCCGTCCATCTCGCCCGGCATCTGCACGTCGCTGAACACGATGTCGATCGCCACGGTCCCGGATTCCAGCACCGCGACCGCCTCGGCGGCGTGCGCGGCCTCGTGGACGCGGTAGCCGCATTCGCGCAGGTAGTCGGCGATGACGAGCCGGACCAGGACCTCGTCCTCGACCACGAGGACCGTCGGCGACGGGGTCGTCGGCTGAGGGGTCAGGGATTTCGATGCGATGCCCACACGGGCGTAACTGCCACGGTTTTTCTTTGTTCCAGCCGAGATGCAATGCCCGGCGCCGCAAGGGTTCGCAGCCGGCGCGCAACGCCGTCTCGCGCACGGGCAGGAACCCTGGCCGTACGGCGGCGTTGGCTGTAGTCGGCTCTCATTAGTCGTGTTCCCCATGTCCGAGAAGTTCGCAGGTGTCATCCTGCTCGTCGAAGACGAGCCCCTTGTCCGCCTCGTGGTCGTGGACGTCCTCATGGAGGCGAACTTCCGCGTGATCGAGGCGTCGAACGCGGAAGAGGCGCTCACCGTCCTCAAGGCCGGCGTGCCCGTGGACGTGCTGCTCTCGGACGTCGAGATGCCGCCGGGCCCCAACGGCTACGCGCTCGCCCATGTGGTGCGCCAGGACTGGCCTGACGTCGAGATCCTGATCGTGTCGGGGCGCGAATGGTCGGTCGACGGCGACCTGCCGCAGGGCGCCGCGTTCCTTGCGAAGCCGGTCCCGAACGAAGCGATCCTGCAGCAGGTGAAGTCGGCCGCACAGCGGGCGCAGGAGGCCCGGCGCGCGCGCGCCGGCATCGCGTCGCCGCCGATCGCCGATTGCCAGATCATTCCGTTCCCGAAGACCGCCTGACGCCGCGCGAGAGCGGCCTCCCGCCTCTCCTTCGACGACCGCGCCGGCGGACGCCGCGACCGCTGCTTCCGTGCCACACCTGTGGCGAAATCTCGGCCGGACTCTGGTCGGCGAATCGGCGATGGGTTAGGGTTTCCTTAAGGTGATTTGCGCCCGGGAGAACGATGTTGCCGAACAGGAGTCTCAGCGACCCGGACCGTCGAGAGAAGGCCTCCGATGCCGAGCTCCTGGCGGCGATCACGCGGGATCTGAGGGCGATCTATTCCGACATCATCCGCGAACCGCTGCCCGACAGCCTCGCGGCCGCCCTTCGCCGGTTGGAGAGCCGCGCCGCGCCGCCGGCCCCAGCCCCCGAGCGCGGCAAGTTCCAGGTCGCCTGAATTCCGGTCGCCTGAATTCCGGGTGGCGTGACCGCGCCGCGGCGATGCGGACTGCCCGTCGCCCGAGCGTCTTGCAGATGGCGTGAACGCGATGCGGATTGCGGCCCGCCCGAGACTGCGGATCTGCGCATCGCCTTCACGATCTGTTGCAGTGCGAGACGGGTGCCTTCCTTCCCCAAGGGAAACGGCGTAGGTTGCGCCTACGACGAAAGTCGAAAGGGGAGGCCTGTCATGTCGCAGAGCCGCGTTCGTGAGAGTAGAACCCCCGCGTACCCCTCGGATCTGACGCCGGAGATCCAGCGCACCCTCGCCGCGCTCGCCGATATCGAGACGCGCTACGAGGTCGAGCGCGAGCGCCTGGACCATTTCATGGGACCGACGCCGCTCAAGTCGCGCCTGCTCGCGCGGCTCGAGGCGCGCCATCAGGGCGACCGCATGCCCCTGGTGCAGCGCCTCGCCGACCTCCAGCGCGAGATGACGTCCGCGTTGCTCCTGAGCCGGGTGCGCCTGCTGCATTGACGGGCCGCTCGTTTGCGCGGCGCCGCCGGACCACGTGAGCGCCGGGACCCGCGCCTCGGCCGGTGCGGCGCGGCTTACGGGATCCGCGACGGATCGCCGACGAATTCCCGCGACACGAACGAGCCGCCCTGGAACGCCTCCTCGATGGGGTCGTTGCTGACGGCGCGTTCGAAGCGCTCGGCATAGGCCTCCGCGCTGTCCTGCGGGTCGTAGCCGAGGCGCTCCGCGTTGCCGTTGTCCCACCAGCTCCGCGGGTTGTCGGAGACCCCGTAGACGATCTCGTAGACGTAGTCCGCAGTAAGGCCGACCTTCAGCATCCGCTCCATGTCGGCATAGGACATCCAGCTCGAGAGCGCGCGCGCGTTCATGGGCTCGGGGAAGCAGGTGCCGATGCGCATGCAGAATCCGCGGATGCCCCACTTGTAGGCGTAGAGCGCCGCGAGATCCTCGCCGAACGCCTTGGAGAGGCCGTAGCGGCCGTCGGGGCGCGGGTTGGCATTGTGATCGATGCGCTGCGCGCGGCGGTAGAGGCCGATCGCATGGTTGGAGCTCGCGAACAGCACCCGGTCGACGCCGTGCTTGCGCGCGCCTTCCCAGAGATTGATCGCGCCGACGATGTTGGGCTGCAGGATCTCGGGCCAGTCGGCCTCCGTGGATTTGCCGCCGAAATGGATGACGGCGTCCACGTCCCGGCACAGGGCCTCGACGGCGGCCGCATCGGCGAGATCCGCGACCACGACCTCCTCGCCCTCGCCGGCCGGCGCCATCGGCGTGATGTCGGAGAGACGGAGCAGGCGGAACTGACCTTTGAGGCGCTCGCGCATGGCCCTGCCGAGACCGCCGGCCGCGCCGGTCATCAGGATGCGCTCGATCGGACGTGACATGGTGCGGGCTCCTTGGGTCGAGTCGGGTGGATCAGGCCGTCGTGGCAGGCGGCGTGCAGGCGATCGTCATGGCGGCCGCGAGGGTCTCGCCGGGAGCGAGGAATGTCGCTCCCGTATGGGGCTGGCCCTCCGCATGGAGGTTGAAGCCGTCGGTGGCGTGGGACACCGGCTCGAGGCACAGGAAGGCGGAAGCAGCGGCGCGGTAGACCACGAGATGCGTGAGGTTCGCCGACGACGACACCCGGATCGTGAGGTCGGGCCGCGAGATGATGCCCTCGCCGCCCCAGCGGCCGAGACAGGCGGCCAGACCCTCGCGGGTCACGGTGTCGCGCACCTCGATCGGGTCGTCGCCGAATCGCGGCGCCGGCGGGTCGGTTTCGAGCTGCTGCCACCGATCCCGATACGAGAACGCGTAGCGCGTGCCGTCGGGCGCATGGAAGAAGGGATGCAGCCCGAGACCTGCGGGCATGGGCTCGGCCGCGCGGTTGCGCAGCGTGATCGCGGTCGCGAGCGCGTCGTCTTCGAGGGCAAAAGACAGCACCGACTCGAAGGCCCAGGGCCAGTCCTCGTCGGCCTCGTAGTCGAGGCGAAGGGTGGCGCCGTCGCGGCCCGCAGCTTCGACCGTCCAGGGCCGGCGGTGACCGGGCCCATGCACCGCATGGGGCGCAGCGAAGGGATGGACCCGCAGCCTTACCGCGCGGTCGGCGATCCGCAGCCGCGCGTTCGCAATGCGATTGGAATAGGGCACCAGCGGATAGAGGCCGGCGCCCGGCCAGGCGCGGCCCGGCGGATTCCAGTCGGTGATTGGCTCCAGCACCTCGGCGCCGCGAAACGTCAGCCGCGCCATGCGGCCGCCGCGCTCCGGCACGATCTCGGCGCGCCAGTCGCCGGAGGCGATCGTCAGGGGGGCATTCGTCGGGGACACGCTCACGGGGCCGATCCGGGCGGGATCAGGCGGGCCGGCCGTCGAAGGCCTCGTGCAGGAGCTTTTCCAGCATGCGGTGCTCGTCCGCGCTCAGATCCGTGAGCGGCGCGCGCACCGGGCCCGGGTCTTGCCCCATGACGCGCATGCCGGCCTTCACGATCGAGACCGCATAGCCTTTGCCGCGGTTGCGGATCGCGAGGTAGGGGTAGAAGAACCGCCGCAGCATCCCCTCGGTCGTGTCGCGGTCGCCGGCGCGCAGGGCCGCATAGAAAGCGAGCGCCGCCTTCGGGATGAAGTTGTACACGGCCGAGGAATAGGTCGTGACGCCGGCGGCGTAATAGGGCGCGGCGAACACCTCCGCGGTCGGCATGCCGCCCACATAGGCGAGCCGGTCGCCGATGAGCGTGGTGATCTTCCACACCATCTCGATGTCGCCGTAGCCGTCCTTGAAGCCGATGAGGTTCGGGCAGGCTTCGACGAGGCGCGCGAGCGTGTCGGGCGTGAGCACCGAGTTGTCGCGGTTGTAGACGATGACGCCGATCTTCACCGAGTCGCACACCGCCTTCACGTGCGCATAGAGGCCCTCCTGCTCGACCACCATGAGGTAGTGCGGCAGCAGCAGCAGCCCGGCGGCGCCGGCGGCTTCGGCGGCCTGCGCCATCTCGATCGCGATGCGCGTGCCGTAGCCGCAGCCCGCGAGGATCGGGACCTCGCCGTGGGCGCCCTCGACGGCGGTGCGGATGACCTCCGGGAACTCGCGCGGCGTGATCGAGAAGAACTCGCCGGTGCCGCCGGCCGCGAACAGGGCCGCGGGCCCCGGCTCCACCGCCCGCCCGATCGAGGCGCGGTAGGGCTCGGGGTCGAAATCGCCCGAGGGCGTGAAATAGGTCACCGGGAACGACAGCAGGCCGGCCGAGATGCGAGCCTTCAGCTCCTGCGGGTCCATCACGGAGGCGGCGCGGGAGCCGCGCGCGGGAGTGGCCGTGTCGGTCATGGGTTTCAGCCTCCTGAGATGCCCCTGCGGGCCGGGCCCCGCGCGGGCGCGGGTGCCAAGTTGTCAGATAGCTTTCGGCACAGCGCCGCGCCTGCGTCAAGACGGAAGGGCACAGGCACGCGGCCGAGACGCCCTTAATCTGTCAGGACTTGCTAAAAGATGTCGTTTCCTCTCCCGGCTCCGGCCCGAGGGGGTCAGTGGATCTCCGGCTCCGGAACGCCGCCCTTCCCTTCCAGGAAGTCGAAGTCGCAGCCCTCGTGGGCTTGGCGGACGTGCTGGGCGAAGATGCGGTTGTAGCCGCGCGCGTAGTCCCGCGACGGCGGGTTCCATTCCTTGAGGCGCGAAGCGATCTCCTCGTCGCCGACATGCAGTTGGATCGAGCGCTTCGACACGTCGACCGTGATGAGATCGCCGTTGCGCACCGCCGCGAGCGGCCCGCCGATGTGGGCCTCGGGCGAGACGTGCAGGATGCAGGCGCCGTAGCTCGTGCCGCTCATGCGCGCGTCCGAGATCCTCAGCATGTCGCGCACGCCCTGCTTGAGGAGCTTCTGCGGGATCGGCAGCATGCCCCATTCCGGCATGCCGGGCCCGCCGATGGGGCCGGCGTTGCGCAGCACCATGATGTGGTCCGGCGTCACGTCGAGATCCGGGTCCTTCACGGCCGCCGACATGGCGTCGTAGGTGTCGAACACGATGGCCGGGCCGGTGTGCTGGAGGAGCCGCGGCTCCATGGCGGGCGGCTTCACCACGCAGCCGTCCGGCGCGATGTTGCCGTAGAGGATCGCGGTGCCGCCCGAGGCCGCGATCGGCTTGTCGAGCGGGCGGATCACGTCGTCGTTGTAGACGCCCGCGCCTTCGAGGGAGTCGCGTAAGCTGCCCGTGACCGTGCGGGCGTCGAGGTGCAGCAGGCCCTCGAGGCGCTTCAGCAGGCCGCGGATGCCGCCCGCGATGTGGAAGTCCTCCATGAGCCAGGCCCCGGAGGGGCGCAGGTTCGCGATCACCGGCACCTTCTGGGCGAAATCGTCGAAATCCGTGAGCTTGATCTCGACGCCGGCGCGGCCGGCGAGGGCCACGAGGTGGATCATCGCGTTGGTGGAGCCCGCGAGCGCGTTGTGGACGATGAGCGCGTTCTCGATCGAGCGCCGGTCGAGGATGTCGGAGGGCTTCAGGTCCTCCCAGATCATGTCGACGATGCGCCTGCCGCAGGCGGTGGCCATGCGGGGATGCGCGGCATCGGCCGCGGGGATCGAGGAGGCGCCCGGCAGCGTCAGCCCGAGGGCTTCGGCGATCGACGTCATGGTCGAGGCGGTGCCCATGGTCATGCAGGTGCCGTTGGAGCGCGCGATCCCGGCCTCGATGTCGTTCCATTGCTGGTTCGTGATGTTGCCGGCTTCCTTCTCGGCCCAGTACTTCCAGGCATCCGAGCCGGAGCCGAGAATCTGGCCGCCGTGATGGGCGCGCATCATGGGCCCGGCCGGCATGAAGATCATGGGCAGGTCCACGGAGATCGCGCCCATGATGGTGGCGGGCGTGGTCTTGTCGCAGCCGCCCATGAGCACCGCCCCGTCGACCGGGTGCGAGCGCAGCAGTTCCTCGACCTCGAGCGCGAGGAGGTTGCGGTAGAGCATGGTGGTGGGCTTGACCCAGCTCTCGGAGAGCGAGAGCGCCGGCAGCTCGACGGGGAAGCCGCCCGCCTGCCACACGCCGCGCTTCACCTCCTCGACCCGCTGCTTGAAATGCTGGTGGCAGGGCTGGGCGTCGCTCCAGGTGTTGATGATCGCGACCACGGGCTTGCCCATGAAGTCTTCCGGGCCGTAGCCCATCTGCAGGGTGCGCGAGCGGTGGCCGAAGGCGCGCAGGTCCTGGACGCCGAACCAGCGGTAGCTTCTCAGGGTCTCGGGGGTCTTCTTGCGGTCCGTCACGGCTTTGATCCTCATGCTGCGATCCGGGATGCGGCGCGTCGCCCTCACCGGTTGTCCCTGTTGCGGTGGTCAATAGGGCACGCGGCCGCCCCGGAACAGGGCGCGGGCCGACGCGCCCGCCTATTCGCTCGCGGGCGTCCCCTCGAACACGCGCCGCCGCGCGTTCTCGACATGGACCTCCATGGCCTTCTGGGCCCGGGCGGAGTCGCGCGCCTCGATGGCCGCGACGATGACCTCGTGCTCGTCCTGCACGATGCGCAGGCGCGCGGCCGGGCGCAGGAGCGAGAGGTTGCGGGCAAGATTCATCCCGAACGCCACGTGCGGTTCGAGCGAGCGCTGCACCGAGACGTGGAACGGGTTGTGGGTCGCCTCCGCGATGGCGCGGTGGAAACGGGCATCCGCCTCGACGCCGAGGCGTCCCTCGCGGATGCAGTCGTCGAGATCCTCGAGCGCGGCGCGGATCTCGGCGAGATCCTCGTCGGCCCAGCGGAGCGCGGCGAGCGACGCGGCGGCGCCCTCGATGCCGACGCGGAACTCGAAGCAGCGCTGGATGTCGGCGACCGAGCCCACCGGCACGAAGCGCAGCACCGCCGCGTCGGGCCGGCGCTGCACGTAGGACCCCGAGCCCTGCCGCGAGACGATGAGACCGTCGTCGCGCAGGCGCGCCAGCGCCTCGCGCACGATCGGGCGCGAGGCGCCGAAGCGCCGGGAGAGCTCGAATTCCGACGGCAGGCGGGAGCGCTCCGGATACTCGCCCGAGACGATGAGCTCGAAGATGCGCTCATAGATCTGGTGGCTGAGTTTCGGCTCGCGGTCGTCGCTCTCGCGCAACGCTTTCATCGGATCCTCTCCCCGGCCCGGCGGGTCGCGGCAGGGACGCTCAGCGCCCCTTGCCCTCGCGCCAGCGCTTGAACTCCTCGCGTGTCGCCGGGTCCGGGGGATAGAGCCCGAAGATGCCGCGGCCGGCCTCGACCTGCTCCTGCACGAAATCCTCGAACACGGTCTGCTCGAAGGCCTCGTCCGCGATCTCGTCGGCGATCTCCTTCGGGACCACGACCACGCCCTCCGGGTCGCCCACCATGATGTCGCCGGGATAGACCGCGACGTCGCCGCAGCCGATCGGCACGTTGAGGTCGACCGCGTGGTGGCGAATCAGGTTCGTGGGCGCCGCCGGCTGGCGGTGGTAGGCCGGCATGGGGAGGTTCGCGATCTCGTGGCTGTCGCGGAAGCCGCCGTCGGTGACGATCCCGGCCACGCCGCGCCGGTGCAGGCGCGTGAGCAGGATGCCGCCGGCCGAGGCCGCCTTGGGATCGTTGCGGCTGTCGATCACGAACACCGCGCCGGGCGGGCAATCCTCCACGCCCTTGCGCTGGGGATGGCTGCGGTCCTCGAACACGCCGATATGGTCGAGGTCCTCGCGGGCCGGGATGTAGCGCATCGTGTAGGCGGGCCCGACCAGGCGGGGCGCGTCCGGGTTGAGCGGCTTGATGCCGCCGATGAACTGGTTGCGGAAGCCGCGCTTGAACAGGACGGTGGTCAGCGTTGCCGTGGAAACCGCGGCGAACTTGTCCCGCGTCGTCGTCGATAGGGTCATGGATCAACCTCCTGCGCGCAGTTGGTCGCGTCCGGGGCGACTTGTCAAGATTTGTATGACGCCGTACAAGGGCGTCATGCAGCAAGGCTGCGATCCGTCACAATCGAAAGAGACGATCGATGAAGAAACTCATTGCAGCAGGCGTCGCCCTCCTCGGCCTCGCCGGGGTCGCGCAAGCCCAGGATCCGGCCGCCTGGCCGCAGAAGACGGTCACCGTGGTGGTGCCCTTCGGGGCCGGCGGCACGACCGACATGTTCGCCCGCATCTTCGCGCAGAAGATGCAGGAGACGCACGGCACGCCGTTCGTGGTCGAGAATCGCGCCGGTGCCGGCGGCAACATCGGCGCCGCCGCGGTCGCGAAGGCCGCGAACGACGGCTACACGCTCCTCGTCGGCACGGTCAGCACCCATGCGATCAACCCGTTCATCTACAAGAATCCGGGTTCCGACGCCGAGAAGGACTTCCAGCCCATCACCCTGATCGCCCGGCTGCCGAACCTCCTCGTCGTCAACCCGAAGGTTCCGGCCAAGAACGTGGCCGAGGTGGTGGACTACCTCAAGAAGAACGAGGGCAAGCTGAACTACGGCTCCTCGGGCGCGGGCACCTCGACGCACCTCGCCTCCGAGCTGTTCCAGATGCTCACCCAGACCAAGATGAATCACGTGCCCTACCGCAGCTCGGGCGACGTGATGAACGCGCTCATCGGCGGGCACATCGACCTCGCCTTCGACAACATGACGCTCGCCTGGCCCCAGGCCCAGAGCGGCACCGTGCGGGCGATCGCGGTGACGAGCACCGACCGCAGCCAGACCGCGCCGGACGTGCCTGCCGTGGCCGAGACCCTCAAGGGCTTCCAGGCGACCTCTTGGCACGGCCTTTGGGCCCCCGCCGGCACGCCGCGCCCGATCGTGGACAAGCTCGCCGCGGAAGTGAAGCGCATCTTCGAGGAGCCCGCCACCCAGGCGAAGCTCAAGGAGGTGGGCGCCGTCGCCTCGCCGATGACCCCGGAGCAGTTCGCAGCCTTCATCGGCGACGAGCGCAAGAAGTGGCAGGAGGTCGTGAAGGCCGCCGGCCTCGAGAAGGCGCAGTAAAAAACGCGAGCGTGACCAGAGGGCCGCCGCTTTCCTCCCGGGGCGGCGGCCCCACCTTCAAGACCGACGACCGGCGCATACGAAAGGCGATGCCATGCTGACCTCCGTCCAAACCGCAGACCTCGCCCGCTCCGTCCTCGCGGTGCCGCCCCTGGCGCTCGACGCGAACCTCGAGCCGAACGGGAAGGCGAACGCCGCCCTGATCCGGCACATGGAGGCCGGGGGCGTGTCGACGCTCCTCTACGGCGGCAACGCCAACGTCCAGAACTGGCCCGTCTCGCGCTTCGCGGACTGGCTCGACGGCCTGGAAGGCGCGGTCGCGGACGACACCTGGCTCATCCCCTCGGTCGGGCCCGATTACGGCAAGCTCGTCGACGAGGCCGCGATCCTGAAGCACCGGCGCTATCCGGTCGCCATGGCCCTGCCGCTCGTCGCGCCGCAGACCCCGGACGGCGTGGTGCGCGGGCTCGAGACCTTCGTGGAGCGCTCGGGCGTTCCGCTCGTCATCTACATCAAGACCGACGGCTACGTGCCGGCCGAGGCGCTGGGCCGCCTCGTCGAGCAGGGCGCCGTCTTCGGGATCAAGTACGCGGTGCCGCGGACCGACCCGACGCAGGACGCCTATCTCGAAGCCATCATCCAGGCCGTCGGCAAGGAGCGCATCGTCAGCGGCTTCGGCGAGCCCCCGGCCCTGCCGCATCTGACCCGCTTCAAGCTCGCGGGCTTCACGGCGGGATGCGTCTGCATCGCGCCCGCGCTCTCGATGGCGTACCTCCGCGCCCTCCAGCGCGGCGACGAGGCCGAGGCGCGCCGGCTCCTCGCCGTGTTCGAGCCCCTCGAAGGGATTCGCGAACGCGCCAACGCGATCCGGGTGCTCCACACCGCCGTGACGCTCTCGGGCGTCGCCGACATGGGGCCGATCCTGCCGCTCCTCACCGAGGCCGATCCCGCGATCTACGGCGAGATCCGCGAGGCTGCCCGGGCGCTCCTCGCGGCCGAGACCGCGGCGCGGCGGAAGATCGCGGCCGAGTAGCCGGGAGGCCTGCCCCTCCCGAACCCGCCCAGGGCCCCGCGGCCGCACGGATCGCGGGGCGAACGAGCGCCCGCGCCGCAATGCGGGCTCTGCACGGAGCATCGCGATGACGAGCGGGACGGGCCCGGGAGGCCGCAGCGTCGTGTACGTAGCCTGCGCGGGATCGAACGAGATCCACGTCCTCGGGCTCGGCACCGACGGGAGCCTCGATCCCCTCCGGGTCGTGCCGCTGCCCGACGTGGCGGAGCCCGGCGGCTCGACGCCCCTGGCGCTGAGCCCCGACCGGCGGTTCCTTTATGCCGGCGTGCGGTCGCAGCCCTTCCGGGTCGTGGCCTTCGCGGTCGATCCGGCCTCTGGCGCGCTCTCCCATCTCGGCAACGCGCCGCTCGCCGACAGCATGGCCTATCTCGCGACCGACCGGACCGGCCGCTGGCTCTTCGGCGCGTCCTACGGCGGCGGGCGGGTCTCCGTGAACCCGGTCGCTCCGGACGGCCGGGTCGGGCCGCCGCTTCAGGTCGAGGCGACGGAGCCGAAAGCCCATGCGATCGAGCCCGAGCCCTCGAACGCGGCGGTGCTCGCCACGAGCCTCGGCGGCGACATGGTGCACCGCTTCCGCTTCGACCCGGCGACGGGCGCCCTGTCGGGCGGCGAGGCGGCCGCGCGGGTCGCGGCGGGCTCCGGGCCGCGGCACTTCGTCCGCCAACCGTCCGGGCGCTTCCTGTTCCTGCTGAACGAGCTCAGCGCGACCGTCGACGTGTTCGCGATCGCGGCCTCCGGCGCGCTCCGGCCCGTCGAGACGGTCTCCGCGCTCCCGGAGGGTTTCACGGGAAAGCCCTGGGCTGCGGACCTTCACCTGACGTCGGACGGCCGCCTTCTCTTCGCCTCGGAGCGGACCTCCAGCACCCTGCAGGGCTTCCGCGTCGATCCGGACAGCGGGCGCCTGACGCCCTGCGGCAGCACGCCGACCGAGACTCAGCCGCGCGGCTTCGCGATCGCCCCGTCGGGACGCTTCCTCGTGGCCTCCGGAGAGGTGTCGCACGGCGTCGCCGCCTATGCGATCGATCCGGCGAGCGGCAGCCTCGCGCGAACGGCGCGGCGCGAGGTCGGCCGGACGCCCAACTGGGTCGAAATCCTCGACCTGACCGCCTGAGCCGCAGGGCCCGGCGGGACGCTCGACCGGTTCGAGTCCTGCGGACTGCCCGTCCGAGTCCCAGTTCCGCGCCGGGCGCGGCTACTCCGCCGCGAGGGCCAGCGGGGCGGGGTCGGGCGCCGCTTCGGGGGCGCCGCCGGTGCGCCGGACTCGGTCGAGCGCGGTCTCGAACACCTCGAAATGCTCGTCCCAGGTCGGGGCCCGGAAAGCGCGCAGCCGCTCGACCTGCGCGAGCCGCCGGGCAGAGCCCGGCTGCGCATAATCCTGGACGAGCCGTGACCAGGCGGGGCCGTCGAGGGGATTGGCGAATTCCGGGATGTCGCCGGCGATCTCGCGGAAGACGTCGATGTCCGAGGCGATCACCGGCACGCCGAGCATGAGCGCCTCGGCGAGCGGCATGCCGTAGCCTTCGACGAAGGACGGGAACAGGACCGCCGTGGCGCCTTTCATCAGGCGCTGGAGCACGGCATCGGGCACCGAGCCGCATTCGAGCACGTGGTCGTGAATCGCCGCACAGCGCTCGATGAGGTCGATGGCGTTCTCGTTCTCCCAGCCGCGACGCCCGATGATCAGGAGCTTCGGGATGCCCGCCCCGAACCGCTCCGCCATCTGGCGCCAGACGTGGAGCAGGAAGATGTGGTTCTTGCGCGGTTCGATCGTCCCGACGACGACGAAATAGGGCGTGCCCGGGTCCACCTCGGCGGGCGCCGCGTGATCGGTAAATCCGGCGCTGAGCAGCGCGACGTCGACCGGCGGCGTCCGGAGCCCGAGGCCCGCGGCGTACCGGCGCAGCTCCGTCGCCGTGAAGGCCGAATTCGTCAGGATGGAGGCTCCGTGCTTCAGCATGGTGGCCAGGCGGTTGGCGTGGCGGGCGGCATGGCCGTCCCGGACATACTCCGGATGCGTCACCGGGATGAGGTCGTGCAGGAGGAAGACCGGCCGCAATCCGTCGCGCTCGATCCACTGCGCCATGTTGCGGGTGGCATGAAGGCCCTCGTGGGACACGTTCACGTAGATCCGGCTCTCTCCCTCGCTGCGCGGCGGCAGGCGCAGGCGCTGGCTCACGAGACTCATGCGTAGGCGCGTGCGCCACAGGCGGCGGGACTCGCGCCGGGTCGCCTTGACGTCGCTGCCTTCGCAATCCTTCGCGATCCGTGGATCGCCCAGGAACTGGCCGACCTGCCGGGCCAGGCGGCGGACGTCGTTGGGCTGGCTCATGCCCCATTGATGCTCGAGCGAGTCGAGGTAGCCGATCACGAGCGCGGTCGGGATCACGCGGTAGGACCCGCGCCACCGCATGAGGTAGCGCACCTGGTCGCGGTAGCGCTCGCTCAGGTAGCGGGCATAGGCGAACTCGACCCGATCGATCCCGGTGGGGGTCTCCAGGCGCAGCCGCACCACCAGCCGGGTGAGGTCGAAGAGGATGATCTCCGCCATCTAGAAGAGCTCCGCCTCGGCCGGGCTGTCTTCGTCCTCGACGGGCTCTTCGGGCAGCGTTTCGTATGCCTCGTACAGGGGATTGAGCGCCTCGTAGGCTTCGATGGCCTCGTCGAGGGTCGGGAAGAGGGAGAGTTCGCCGTTGTGCAGGACGCCGCCCCGGTCGGCGAAGTCACGGGCCTTGCGGACCTTGGCGGTGGTGATGACGAGGCCCGAGGTCTTCCGCCGCTCGGCGATGAGGGCGGCGCACCTGTCCTGGAACGATGGCGGGCCCGAGACGAGGGACTCGTCCGCGAGGTAGATGTCGAAGGGAAGCGCGTAGGACAAAGTATAGGCGAGCCGGGCGCTCTCGTCCTTCGAGAGCTTCTCCACCTGCTGCATCAGGACCGGACCGAGTTCGGCGAAATCCACCGTGAAGTCGACGATCTCCCGCGTCCTGAAGCCGTAGAGCCGCGCCATGAAGGCGATGGCCTCGCGAACCGTCACGGACCCCATGCGGCCGATGCTGGACCCGACCAGGTACGAGACGCGCCCCTCCCGGTGGACCCACCCGGAATCGGGCCGGATCTCGCCCGCGAGGATGCGCATCAGGGTCGACTTGCCGCTCTTCGGAGCGCCGAGGATGCACAGGGACTGCCCCGGCTCGAACACGGCCGACACGTTCGACAGCACCGGCACGGACACGCCGCGCTTGCGGAACGACTTGGCGACATGGGCGAGGACGAGGGTCACGGAGAGATCTCTACCACAGGGGCGGCTCGGGGGGCGGGACGGGAGGCATGCGGAACTTCGTCATGATGACCTTCGGTTCGGCGGACGGACGGAGGTTGCGCCCCGGCCGGGCGACGCGAGCCTATTTCGCCGCCTTGCGGCCCGCCGTGAGGCGGGCCCGCGCGACCCGCTCGAAGGCAAGCCCCAGGAGGAAGGTGATCCCGGCCCATTTGAACAGATAGCCGTAATCGAGGCTGTAGGTCGGGTAGAGATGGTAGAAGCCCGTCCGGAACCACTCCACCCCGTGGAACATCGGGTTCCAGACGAAGAACTTCCGGAAATATTCCGGGAGGTATTCCGCGACGCGGTGCACGCCCGACGTCAACATCAAGGCCCGGGCCGCGAAGCCGTAGATGATCTTCCAGACCGGGATGATGGTGCTGATGCCGGCGTTGAACATGCCGACGCCGAGGGCGAACGTGCAGATCACCAGAAGGGATTCGACCACATGGTCGGGCGCGTAAGGCAGCGCCTCGTGGATGCCGTAGAACCACATCGAGCAGAACAGCAGGGCATAGATCGGCGCCGCCGCCAGGAACTCGAAGATCGAACGTGCCAGGAGAAGGTCGAGGGGCGTCACGATCGGGAAATTGCGCAGGCTGCGCGCCTCGCGCGCGGAGCCCCGGGTCCCGGCCGAAATGCTCAGGAAGATGAAGTACGGCGTGAACCCCGTCGCAAAGAACAGCAGCATGCTCGGTCCGTACTTCACACCCTTCATGATGAACTCATGAATGGTGTAGAAGATGGCGATGAAGAACAGCGGCTCCAGAAGTCCGTAGACGGCCTTGAACGGAGATTCGGCGAACTGGGTCCGGCCCTCCCGGTACACCAGGAGCCCGACGATCCTCACCTGGTTGGACAGCGCGCGGAAGGCGACGCGCCCGCTCGCCCACAGAGCGCCGGCCGGGACGCCGCCCTGGCCGGTGACGAAACCTCCCGCGGCCATCAGACCACGTGATCCTTGATCGCGTAGACGATCAGAAGCCCGCCGCTCCAGATCATGGCGGACACGACCAGAACGAGGAGGATCGAGAACAGGCGCTTCGGGTAATGGGCCGTCTGCGGCCGCGCGGGCTCGACGAAGGCCGCGACGTAGGTGTGCTGCATGTTGGCGCTGGAACGGGCGGATTCGAGCGTCGTGAGCACCGACTGGTAGAGCTTCTCCGAGAACATGCGCTCCACCTCGAGGTCCTCGTACTGGGCGAGCTGGACCGGTAGGAGTTCCTTGGTGCCCGAGGGCTCGTCGCCGAACCGGTTCTCGACCAGCTTGAGCTGGTCTTCCGTGGCCTTCAGCTTCTCGCGCAGGACCAGGACCGTAGGGGCATTGCCGGACATCGAGCCGAGCGCCCGGGCCAGCTCCGTGTTGAGGCGGGCGATCTCCTCGCGCATCTTGTTGGCGAGGGTGAAGGTGGCGTTCGCCTCCAGGGTGGGATCCGGGCTCCGCATCGTGCCGCGGAAGTCGCGCAGCGCCCGCCTGGCGGTGCGCAACCGCTCCTCGGCGCGCTTCAGGTCCTCCTCGGCGAAGCGGATGGCATCACGGCGCGAGCGGGAATTGACGTCGTTGACGAGGTTCTCGCTCAGCCTCATGAGCTGGGTCGCGACCTTGTGGGCGTCCTCGGCCGTGAAGGCCCGCACCTTGACGGTCGCGATGCCGCTCGTCAGGTCGAAGGCCGACTCCACCATGCTCTCCCAGTAGCGCACCAGGTGCTCCACCGGTGCGTCCTTGTCGAGCCGGGCCACGAAATCCGCCTCGTCCGCCGAGAACACGCGACGCAGGCCGACTTCGCGCTCGAGCTTGTCGACCGCCTGGCGGCTGCGCACGAAGTCCACGACGATGAAGTTGTCGTACATGGCCTGCAGATGCGCGGCGCTGCTCACGGAGGAGGCGTAGGCGCCGTCCGGCGGGCGGCCGTCGCCGGCGCGCACCGTGAAGCGGAATTCGGAGACGTACTGGTTCGCGGCGATGAAGCCGTAATAGACCGTCGCGAGGAAGGTCGGCAGCGCCACGCAGAGCGCGAGCGAGATCCACACCGCCCAGGCTTGGCTGCGGGAGGGCTGCGGCAGGCGAAGCGGGGCCTTGGCGGCCAGGTTCAGATTGTCGCCGGTCGGCATCGTCTCGCGGCCTGCCGGCTGCGGCGCCCGGCCGACGAGGCTGGTCAGGCGCGACACGCCGAGCCGCACGACGGTCCCGTCCTCGGTCCGCTGCTTCTTCTTGCGAGGCTCGTCAGTCCCGCGTTGTGCCGGAACCCGCGGTTCGTCCTGCCTGACGATGTCTTCCAAACGACCTCTCCCCCTCGCCCGATCGGATCCGGAAGCGTGACAATGGTATCCGGGAGACCGGCGGCTTTCAATCGCGCCACCCCGGTCGGCTGTCCGCCCGCCTGACGTGTTGCGCAGGGCTGCGCCGGAATCCCGTAGAAATATGTCGAGAATGCGTCGCCTGCCCCGGCTGCGGCCGCGCCGCTCTCCAGCTTGACCGCATCGGCAAGAAGCGATCGTGCCTTCCAAGTCGTTGTCGCATGATCCGCCCGATAAGTCTGCAACTCTTCGGGACCCTGCCCTAGCACATAATCGCTAAGCCATTGTTGAGCCGCATGATCTTATCCGAAGAATCTGCATTTTTCGGGATCGTGCTCTAGAGCCGGCGGTAGAGCTCCTCGAGCCTCTGCCGGAAGCGTTCGGGGGAGAAGCGTTCGGCCTGCCTGAGGCCGCGCTCGGCGAGGTCGGCGCAGAGCTCCGGGTTGGCGTCGAGCGTGCGGATGCCCTCCGCGATGGCGGCGACGTCGTAGGGGTCGACGAGCAGGCCCGCGTCCCCTGCCACCTCGGGGGTGGAGCCCTCCTTGGAGGTCAGCACGGGAGTGCCCAGCGTCATCGCCTCGAGCACCGGCAGGCCGAAGCCCTCGTACAGCGAGGGGAACAGCACCGCCTTGGCGCCCCGGATCAGCGTGATCAGGATGTTCGAGGGGACGTAGTCGAGGCGGCGCACGCGCCCTCTGAGGGTGCCCCCGTCGAGGGCGGTGAGAAGCCGCAGCTCCTGATCGGACTTCCAGGCCGACGACCCGACCACGAAGAGGGGCGTGTCGATGTTGGTAGCGAGATAGGCCTCGATGAGCCGGCCGACGTTCTTCTTCGGCTCCACGGCGCCATAGAACAGGAAGTAGTCGCGGTAGCCGATGTTGAACAGGCCTTCGAGCTCGCGCCGGACCACGTCGACGGGCTTCGACACCTGGTCCTCCGGCAGGTGCACGGCCTGCGAGGCGTTCGTGACCCGGTCCTCGGAAACCTTGAACAGGTCGCAGATGTCGCGCTTCGACTGCTCGGAGACCGTGACGATGTGGTCCGCGTGGTCGATGATCGTCCGGATCAGCCGGTGATAGGAGCGGGTCCGGTCGAGCGTCGTATAAGGGAGCTTGAGCGGCACGAGGTCGTGCAGGGTGTAGATGTTCTTCGCCCCTGGAGCCCGGATCGGGATCGGATAGGTCCAGTGCGCGATGTGCGGCGCCTCGGGCATATGGACCGGCATCAGCCGGCCGGTCACGTCGAAATAGGCATGCGCCGCGCCGAAGATGTCCGAGCCGTTCCAGATCCGGTCGTAATGCGGCAGCCGGCTGCTGAAGGAGCGCGAGACCACCTGACCCGACAGCGGCACCTCCTGGATCGGATAGCCGAAGGGCGCCCGAACCACCTGTTCGACCCGGTGGCGCGCCAGGCGCAGGCGCCCGTGGGGCCGTTGCGCCGGCGGATTGAAGAAGTAGGCCTCCTGCAGGAGGGGATCGCGGGTGAAGGGCGTCCGAAGCCCGTACAGGACGTCGACGCGGTAGCCGAGACCGCCGGCGGCATAGCTGAGATTGCGCGCGTAGGTCGCGATTCCGGTGCCCTTCTCCAGGCCGAGATTGAATCCGTCGATCAGGACCGTCTGCGTCATCTCGTTCTCTTCCGTTCGGGAGCGGTGGAGCCGTCCAGGGCGGCTCCCGGCGGATGGTCGCCCGCCGCGTAGGGGCCGCCAGCCATGGCATGAACCGGTTTCATCCTCCAGCCCCTGCCGGGCCCGGGAGCGGACGGCGCTGCGCAGGCCGCTCCGGCTCGTGCGGGAGCGGTCATGTCCGAGCGCCCTTCTTGCCCGGCTGCCCGGCTTTCTTGGCCTTGCGGCGGCGGGCCTTTTCGGTCGCCGCGTCGGCCTGGCGCGACGGGGGAGCGGGCGGCGGCGGAGCCGCAGGCCGCTGATCCCCCTGCCGCACCGCCCGGAACAGCGCGTGCAGGTCGCCCTTGGAGACCCGGGCCTCCGCGAAGTAGTGCTCGAACAGGAGGGTCAGGAAACCCGAGACCGCGGGCCGCAGGCGGCGGCAATCCGGGGTCATGGCGCGCGGGATCGCGTAGCGGGCGATGTCGTAGCTCGGGAAGTAGTGGAAGTTGGGGTCGCGCGGGCCCACGACCCGGAAGAACTCGTCGAGGGCGGAGCGCAGCATGCTCTTCGACGACGTGCTCGCCGCGAGGCAGGCCACGTCCCGGAAGGTGGCGGGCGCGGGCGTGGCGCCGAGGCTCGTCACGATGGTGGCGTCGGGACGGTTGCGGCGGACGATGCGGTAGATCTCCATCAGGTTGGAGAGATTCTCCTGGTAGGTCGAGACCCGGAACCGGTGGCGCGCGGGCTCGAACTGGTCGACCGGCACGGCGCCCCAGAACACCCCGCCCGTGGGCTCGTCCTGCCAGATCTCCGCATTTCCGAGGGTCAGGACGAACGCATCCGCCTCGTCGAGAAGCCGCCGCGTGCGCTCGCGCGTGGCCTCGTCCCGCAGCAGCGGCTCTGCGGCGTAGCCGTGCCACAGGTCCACCGCGGGCTCCGTGCCCGCCCAGGCCCATTCGAGCTGCCCCCGGACCGCGAAGGTGTTGCCGATCTTGTCGCCGAACCGGGCGATGTGGGTGCTCTCGTCGGTGCGGCTCGTCACCGTATAGCCCTGGCTCTGGAGATGCGTCGCGACCGCCTGCGCAAAGCAGGGGCCGATCGTCACGATCCGGCTCTCCCGGGTCAGCGGCGGATCGGCGGGGACGAAGCCTTTGACGAGATAGTCCTCGACGGCGTTCTCGGCGTCGAAATCATGCTCCGACGGGTAGAAATGGACCGTGTCGCCGATATGAAACTTGCTGCTCATGGGGCCGGGGCGGTTTCGTCTCTGTGCGAGCCCTGCCGCCGTCGACCGCCGGGGCGAGGGCGGGCGGACCATGCGGGGCGCGGTTTCGTCTCCGTGCGAGCGCTGTCGCCTCGGCTCGACGGGCAGCGACCGGCCTCCAGGGGATGAAGCCGCAAGGAACCTCCGGACATGCGCGTCTCGACGCGCCGGAGAAACGTCCCCGCTGTCATAGCAGGAGATGCTCCGCATGCAACGGCGGGCGGTGCGCCGCCCGGGAACGGGAGGCGGCGGACCGAACCTACCGCGCCGGCGCGCGGGCCCGCGGCATTGCGGTCGGCTCGGGGAGAGCCGCCAGGCACAGGGAGAGGAGGTCCTCGACGCGGCGCGGGTCGCGGCTGACGCCCGGCGGCGTCCGGCCCGTAGGGTCGACGATCACGAAATCGGTCAGCCCTGCCTCCGCCTCGGGGCCGAGCCCGCTCAAGGCGGGCACGTGGTCGCCGTAGAGGCACAGCAGCGTCGGGCCGGCCCGATGCCTCAACCCTGCCATCAGGGCCGCCACCATCGCGTCCGAGCCCTGGAGGTGGTGGAGGTACTGGTCGACCGGGCGGTCGAGGCCCGGCAGTCGGCCGGCGCCCCAGGGACCGTGGTTCTCCATGGTGACCGCAAAAACGAAGGTCGGCCCGCGCGCGGCCTCGGCCTCGCGCAGGAGCAGGCGGGCGACCTCGACGTCCGCGACATAGTGGCCGCGCCGCGCCGCATCCGCGAAGTCCTCCTGCCAGCGCGTCGCCTCGAAGCCGAGCGCCGGCACGACCCGGTCGCGCTCGAAAAAGCGGCGGTCGTAAGGGTGGGCGAACACGGTCCGCCAGCCCGCCGCGCGGAGGCGGGCCGGCCAGACCACGTCCGCATAGGCCGGCGCCGTCAGATAGGGATTGAAGCGGTCGCACCCGAGCGCCCGGTTCGGCAATCCGCTCAGGAAGGCGAACTCGGCCCGCATGGTGTTGGCCGCGAAGGCCGGCACATGGAGGCGGCCCGCATGGACCGCAGTTGCGGAAGCGGCCTCGAAGGCCGCGAGGCCGGGCGCCGCGAGACCCCGCCCCGCGGGGTTGATGAAGGATTCGCACTGAATCGCGATGACGAGCGGCGCAAGCCCAGCCCCGGCGCCGGGAGCGGGCCGGCCGTCGTCGGGCTGCGCATGGGCTCGCACCGCCTCGGGCGGGCGCTCCATCCGGATCCACTCCCCCCAGAGGGTCAGGAGGCTGGCGAGCAGGCCCACGGCGTCGATCGCCGCGTCGATCGCCACGGTCGGGTTGTCCCGGAGTAGGGCCGCGCGGGCCACCGGTCGCGCGCCCGCGAACGCGGTTCCCCAGAGGCCGGCGAGGCCCGCAAGGAGCGGGAGCGGCGCCAGCACGAAGGCCCGGGCTCCCGAAACCAGGAGACTCGGCTCCAGAACGAGCCAGGCCACGGCCGCGGCGCCGAGACCGGCGACGGCAAGAACGACGCGGGGGTCGGAAAAGCTCACATAATAGAGCCGCGGATGCCGGATGATCGTCCGGACCAGGAGCAGGTCCGAAAAGACGACGTTCTCGCGCATGATGCGATGCTTGATCCGGCTCGCTGCCGCGAGTCCGCCCACGATGCCGAGATAGGCGGCGCCGGCCAGCACCGGGCGCCAGGCCAGCCCGAAGCAGGCCAAGAGCAGGCAGAGGTGGGCTGCGAACCGGATCGCGAGGCCGATTCCGGCCGGGATCGCCGCGGCAATCCCCTCCCGGCCCCGCAAGGGGTCCGCAGGCGCGCCGCCCGTCCTCACGGCCCGCTCCAGCGCCATGCCTGCCGGAAGGCAGAAGGCAAGGACCAGAAGGGCAAAGACCATGGACGCTCCCGACCCTCGGGCCGGCCCCGAAGGCGTCGGCTCATAGCGGAAGCGCGGCCGGCGCCAAAGCGCTTTCTCGGCCGGCGCACGGGCCCCGGGCCCGCGTCGGCTGCCCCGGGCGCCCGCCCGGAACGGCGGAACGGTTGCGATTTTCGCCCCGATGCGCCAAAACCCGGGTGACTTTCAGCGACCGGCGGGCGCCCCATCCGGCAGCCAAGCCGCTCATCCGCCGGGGATAACAGACGAAAATCCGCCCCGGCGCCAGGGAGAAGAACACCGATGGCTCACCCCGAATCGGCCGATCGCAAGGGACCCGCGCGCCGTTTTCTCTTCCTCCAGAGCCTCGCGACACCCTTCTTCCGGCGGCTCGGCCGTGAGCTCGGGCGGCGCGGATACGACGTCCAGCGGATCAATCTGTGCCTCGGGGACGAGCTGTTCTGGAATGCGCGCAACGCGACGGCGTACCGGGGCCGCCTGGAGGATTGGGGTCCGTATATCCGGGGCTACCTGACGAGCCGCGGCATCACCGACGTGATCCTGTTCGGCGATTGCCGGCCCTACCACAAGGTGGCCGCGGAGGCCGCGCGGGAGATCGGCCTGCGCCTGCACGTCTTCGAGGACGGCTATACCCGCCCGAACTGGATCATCTGCGAGGCCGGGGGCATCAACGGCTACTCGTCCTTCCCGACCGATCCGGACGAGATCCGCCAGCGGGCGGCGCAACTGCCGCCGCTGCCCAAGGAGCACAGCGTCTCCGGCGGCTTCCCGTCGCGACTCGTGTGGGATTTGTCCTTCGTGGCCGCGAACGTCATCGGGCGGCCGCTCTACCCGCGCTTCCGCTGGCACCGCCCGGACCATCCGCTCATGGAGGCGGTGGGCTGGGTCGGCCGTCTCGCCCGCCGCCCGTTCGAGAAGCGCCGCACGGCCCGGATCATCGCGGAGGTGCAGGAGAGCGGCCGTCCCTACTACCTGCTGCCGATGCAGCTCGAGAGCGACTACCAGATCCGCGTCCACTCGCCGTACAAGAAGCTCGCCGAGATCTTCGAGGCGGTCGTGGCGTCCTTCGCGCGCTCGGCGCCGCAGGACGCGCTTCTCGTGGCCAAGCTCCACCCGCTCGACAACGGCCTCGTCAACCACCGCGGCAACCTGAAGCGGATTGGCGAGAAATACGGCGTCGCCGACCGGCTGCGGCTCATCGACGGCGGCGACCTCAACGCCCTGCTGGTCGGGGCCGAGGGCACCATCCTGGTCAACAGCACGGTCGGGACCTCGGCGCTCGCGATGGGGTCGCCCCTGATCGCGCTCGGCAAGGCCATCTACGATGTTCCGGGCCTCACCTTCCAGGGACCGCTCGACGCCTTCTGGACCGGTGCCGCGAAGCCGGATCCGGAGCTGTTCGAGGCCTTCCGGCGCCTCCTGATCCACTGGAGCCAGGTGAACGGCAGCTACTTCACGTCGCATGGCATCAAGATCGGCATCGCGGGGACGCTGCAGCGGCTCCAGGCCGACAGCCTGCCCCAGGACGAGACGCGCTGGAGCGGCGTCGCCGGAATGGCCGACCACCTTCTCCCCGACGCCTTCACCGAAGTCCGCGCTTGAGCGGACGGGATTCTCCGCGCGCCGTCGTCGTCACGGGGGCGAGCCGGGGGATCGGCGCCGCGCTCGCGGAGGCCTATGCCGGCCCGGGCGTGCGGCTCGGCCTCGTGGCGCGCTCGGCCCCGAGCCTCGCCGGCGTGGTGCAGCGCTGCGAGGCTGCCGGAGCGACGGTGCGCACCGGCATCCTCGACGTGCGCGACACCGGCGCTCTGACGGCCTGGCTCGACGCCTTCGAAGCGGAGGGCCCCGCGGACCTCGTCGTCGCCAATGCGGGCGTGTCGGGCGGCACCGACGCCGGCGGGAGCCCCGAGAGCGGCGAGACCGCGATCCGCCAGGTGCGGGTCAACCTCGAAGGGGCGATCGCGACCGCGGCCCCCTTCGTCGAGCCGATGCGGCGGCGCGGCGGCGGGCAGATCGCGTTCATGAGTTCGCTCGCGGCCTTCCTTCCGATCCCGGATTCGCCGGGCTACTGCGCCAGCAAGGCGGGGGTGCTCACCTATGCCCTTGCCCTGCGGGCGCTCCTCGCGCCTTCGGGCGTCGGCGTGAGCGTGATCTGCCCCGGCTTCGTCGAGACCGACATGAGCCGCCGCTACGGCGGCTGGCGGCCGTTCCTGGTCGGGCCCGAGCGGGCCGCGGCCCGGATCCGGCGGGGCCTCGCGCGAAACGAGCGGGTCATCGCCTTTCCCGGGCCGCTCGCCGCCGCGGTCCAGGCGGCCCGGATCCTGCCCTCCCCGCTCGTCCAGGCCGCCATGATGCGGTTCCGCTTCCATATTGCCGCCGACCCGACCCCTCCTTAAGGAGGGCCGCCCGCGGCCGGGACCGCCGGCATCCCGGCCGGTTCCCTGCGCCCCGAGACCCCGATGAATGCCATGCCGCCGATCACGATCGAACCCGTGACCACCGCAGGTGCGATGCGGGACTTCGTCCGGCTCCCGCGCGAGCTCTACCGGGGCATGCCGGGCTTCGTGCCGCCCCTCGACCTCGAGCGCCACGAGCTGTTCGACCGCAAGAAGGGCCCGTTCTTTAATCACGGCGACGCGCGGTTCTGGATCGCCCGGCGCGGCGGCCAGGCGGTCGGGCGGATCTCGGCCCAGATCGACCCCGCGGCGCCGCCCGGCCTGGCGAGCTTCGGCGCGCTCGACGCGGCGGACGATCGCGAGGCCGTGGCGCGCCTCCTCGCGGAGGCGCAAGCATGGGTGGCCGCGCAGGGCGCAACGACGATCCGCGGACCCTTCACCCTCTCGGTCAACGGCGAGGCGGGGCTGCTCGTGGAGGGCCGCTCCGAAGCGCCCATGATCCTGATGCCGTGGCATCCGGACTATCTCGAGGGCGCGGTGCGGGCGGCCGGCTTCGCGCCCGTGAAGGACCTCCTCGCCTTCACCCTGTCGGTGCCCGATTACGTGAACAGCGCCCGGCACCGGCCCCCGAAGCTCGGCGAGGACGTGCGCGTCCGAGGCCTCGACCTCAAGCGCCTGCCCGATGAGGTCGAGGCGTTCCGGGCGCTCTTCAACGAATCCTGGCGCGACAATTGGGGCTTCGTGCCCATGCAGCCCGGCGAGGTCCAGCGCATGGGCAAGGCCATGCGGCCCTTCCTCTACCCGGACAGCGCGGTCGTGATCGAGGCCGGCGGCGAGCTGGCGTGCTTCTGCCTCGTCCTGCCCAACATCTTCGAGTTCTCGGCCGGCATCGATGGCAGCCTCCTGCCCTTCGGCTGGGCCACCTTCGCCTGGCGCCTCCTGCGCCAGGACTTCCGTTCGGCCCGCATGGTCCTCATGGGGCTCAAGCCGCGCTACCGGCAATCGGCCGCGGGCGCCATGATGCTGATCGCCATGCTCGACGAGCTCGTCCGCCGCGCCTCCAGGCGAGACCTGGAAACCCTCGAGATGAGCTGGATCCTCGAGGACAACCGGGCGGTGATCGGCCTGATCGAGCGTGCGGGCGGGGTGGCCCGCAAGCGCTATCGATTGTATGAGAAATCGGTGACGCCGCCCGCAAAGGCGGTCTAAAGGTACATCCAGCAGGATTTTCGGAAGCACCACGATGAACACCAGCGCCCAGTCGGCCGCGCCCGATCAGGACATCATGACGAGCGAGTTCGCCGGGCGCGTGCTCGACATCATCGCCAAGGAGGGGATGGTCGACCGGGCCAAGTTGACCCCCGAGGCGACGCTCCAGGAGCTCGAGGTCGCCTCGATCGAGGTCGTCATGATCCTCAACGGCCTCGAGGAGGAGTTCGGCATCTACGTGCCGGTCGACCAGACGATCTCCGAGGTCAAGACGGTGCGCGACCTCGTGACCGCGATCCACGGGCTCGTGCAGGCCAAGGGAGCCGCGGCGCAGTGAGGGATGTGGTCATCACGGGACTGGGGGCCGTCTCCGCGGCCGGGTTCGGCGTCGCTGCGCTCTGGGAGGCCGTCCGGGAAGGGCGGACCTGCGTGCGTCCCATCCGCCTCGCCCGCGACGTCGGCCTGAGCGTCGGGATCGCGGCCCAGGTGCCGGAGGGCGAGCCCGAGACGGCGATCACGAAAGCGGATCTCGCCAGCTACGATCCCTTCTCGCAATATGCCGTGCTGGCCGCGGAAGAAGCGGTCGCGCAGGCGGGGCTCGACGGCGAACTGCGCGGGCCGCGCACCGCCTCGATCATCGGCAGCGGCATCGGCGGCTTCAACACGCAGGACGACGGCTTCTATTCGATCTATGCCGAGAAGCAGCGGCGCTCGCACCCCCTCACCGTGCCGCGCAGCATGCCGAGCGCCGCCGCCTCCCATGTGAGCATGCGCCACGGCGCGCAGGGCCCGACCTTCGCGGTGTCGAGCGCCTGCTCCTCGGGCGCCCAGGCGATCGGGGTCGGGTTCGACCTGATCCGCGCCGGCGTCGTCGACCGCGCCATCGTGGGCGGCAGCGAAGCCTGCATCACGCCGGCCTGCATGCGGGCCTGGGAATCCATGCGCGTGCTGTCGCCCGACGCCTCGCGCCCGTTCTCGAAGGGCCGCAACGGCATGGTGCTCGGCGAGGGCGCGGGCGTGGTCGTGCTCGAGGCGGCCGAGGTCGCCGAGGCGCGCGGCGCCACCGTGCTGGCCCGGTTCCTCGGCTACGGCACGTCGAGCGACGCGCGCGACCTGCTGCGGCCGGACCCGGACGGCAGCTCGGCCTCCATGCGCTATGCCCTGGAGAGCGCCGGCCTGAAGCCGGAGGACATCGACTACGTGAACGCCCACGGCACCGGCACGGTGCTGAACGACACGGCCGAGGCCGAGGCGCTGCACAAGGCGTTCGGCGCGCATGCGGGGAAGCTCGCGGTCTCGTCGACGAAGCCGGTTCACGGCCATGCGCTCGGAGCCTCGGGCGCGCTCGAACTCATCCTCACCGTCATGGCGCTGCGCGACCAGTGCGCGCCGCCCACCGCCAATTTCCGGGAGGCCGACCCGAACTGCGCCCTCGACGTGGTCGCGAACGCGCCGCGCCCGATGCCGATCCGCGCCGCCATGTCGAACTCCTTCGCCTTCGGCGGCATCAACGCCGCGCTGGTGGTCGGCGTCGCCTGAGGCGATGGCGGATCCCACGTCCGCAGGAGTCCGTTTCCGCCTCGAAGTCGCGACGGCGCGCGCGGACGTCGCGGCCTTCGCGGACGCGCTCGGGCTCGTGGAGCCCGGCGAGATCCCGGATGATGTGCCCCTCACCTATCCGATCCGCTGGCTCGCGGACGGTGCGGTGCGCGATTGGCTCGTCGGCGTGCTCGGCGGCGAGGGCCTGCCCGTGCACGAGATGCAGGATTTCACCTACTTCGCCCCGCTCGCCCTCGACCGCACCTACGCGCTCGACGTAACCTGCGACGTGCAGGAGGGGGATCCGCCGCGGGTCACGATCGCCGCGGAGATCCGCGACGGCGACGGGGTGATCGGCTCGGCGCGCTCGTCGATCCTCAAGATCCGGCTCGGTGCGGCGTGACGAGCGCGGCGGCACCCGGAACGCTGACGGTGGGGCCCGTCGAAGCCGCGCAGGTGGAGCGCTACGCGCTGGCCGCGCGCGATCACAACCCGGTGCATCTCGATGCCGCGTTCGCGCGGCGGATCGGCCTGGAGGGCCCGATCGTGCACGGCATGTTCGTGATGGGACAGTTCGAGCGCCTTGTCCGCCGGTGGAGGACCGATCAGGCGGTCGAGAATCTCTCCTTGCGCTTCACGAAACCGGTCCCGATCGGCTCCACGCTGACGCTCCAGGCCCGGCTCGCACAGGCGACCCCGCTCGAGGACGGCCGCATCCGCACCCTCCTGCGCGTCGTCGCGACGGTCGATCGCGCGGTCGTGGCGATCGGCACCGTCGGTCTGCTGGGATCGGGCTTCGACCTGACCTGACCTCGAGCGGCCGGTCTCGGGCCGCAGCCGATGGAGCGGCACGCGGATTGCCTGCCGCGGTCGGGCTGTGGATTAGGATTGGCTCTTCGTCGGCCTGTATGGCCTTGTGGGCCGGAGCCCCGGGCGGGACCGGCGCCTATTCGGCGGCGGCCTGCGTGGCCTGGGCGCTGAAGCGCGCGAGGATGTTGAGCGCCTGACGGATCGCCTGCGGCTCGTGCGCCGCCGA